>OGCG01000006.1_pt1 | contig 149414 bp, 186 predicted proteins | sample 1570061 | NCBI WGS metagenome assembly OGCG01 (sample SAMN06268698, study PRJEB24515) | hot springs metagenome | isolation source: Joseph's Coat, Yellowstone National Park, Washington, USA | place: USA:Joseph's Coat, Yellowstone National Park, Washington, USA
ATCTACCATTACAACATGATGACTAACAGGCCTGTTACCGTGAAGGCCCTGGCCAATTACCTGGGGCTATTGCTGTCGGTCAACAAGTACTTCCCGTACGAGGTTCAGCTCATCATCGGAGGTTACGACTCCAACGGTCCCAGCCTTTATTACTTGGACCTCTACGGCTCGGTCACGGAGGAGAAAAGGTACATCGCGACCGGATCCGGTTCGCCCAACGCGATAGGAGTACTGGCGGACGAGTATAGGGAGGACATGACAGGAGATGAGGCGGTTGAGGTGGCCAAAAGGGCGATATTCTCGGCCATAAAGTGGGACTCGTTCACCGGTACCAGCGTTATAGTGTCGAAGATCACCCCTAATGGTCACGTGGAGTACGAGTTCGTTCCTCAGAGGAAGAGCTACTAAAACTATTATTTCGGTTCTCCTTAACTTACATTATGAAGGTCAGCTCTCCCGCCTTCAAGAACGAGGACTTCATCCCCGAGAAGTACACATGCGACGGGATGGACGTTTCGCCTCCCTTAGAATGGGATCCTGTACCCAACGCCAAGTCATACGCGCTGATCGTTGAGGACCCCGACGCGCCGGGAGGAACGTTCATCCACTGGGTCATGTACAACATCACCACCACTCATTTACCTGAGGGTGTGAAGAAGACGGCCAAGACGGAGTACGGCATCCAGGGCACGAACGACTTCGGCAGGACGGGTTACGGCGGCCCCTGTCCTCCGAAAACTCACCCTGCCCATAGGTACTACTTCAGGGTTTACGCCCTCGATACCCTGCTCCCTGAGAGGACCAATATAGATGCCGACGAGCTCAGGAGGCTTATGGAGGGTCACGTGATCGACGAGGGCTCCGTGATGGGGAAGTACAAGAGGAGGTAATTCCTTATTAATTACGCGTAATGAGAAGTGAGTTAACCGTGGCCGTAGCTCAAGAGGAAGTTCTTTGGGTAGAGAAGTACAGGCCGAGAAGCCTCGACGATATAGTGAACCAGAAGGAGATAGTTGAGAGGCTGAAGAAGTTCGTTGCCGAGAAGAACATGCCTCACTTACTATTCGCCGGCCCTCCTGGTACAGGGAAGACGACGGCCGCTTTGGCCTTAGTTCACGACCTTTACGGCGATAATTACAAGCAGTTCTTCCTTGAACTGAACGCGAGCGACGAAAGGGGAATCGACGTGATAAGGAACAAGGTCAAGGAGTTCGCGAGAACCGTACCTCCTGGAGACGTTCCGTTTAAAGTAGTGCTCCTGGACGAGGCCGATAACATGACCGCGGACGCCCAGCAGGCCCTGAGGAGGACGATGGAACTATATACTCAGACGACTAGGTTCGTTTTAGCTTGTAACTACCTCAGCAAGATAATTGAGCCCATTCAATCTAGAACGGCCTTGTTCAGGTTTTACCCGCTGAAGAAGGAGGACGTAGTGAACAGGCTGGCCTACATAGCCAAGAACGAGGGTGTGGAGTACGACGAGAAAGCCCTCGAGACCATTTACGACATAACCCAGGGGGACATGAGGAAGTCCATAAACATCCTACAGGCTGCCTCTGCCTACGGGAAAGTGACGGTTGAAGCAGTTTACAAGGTCCTAGGGCTTGCCCAGCCGAAGGAGGTGAGGGAGATGATAAACTCGGCGTTGAGCGGGAAGTTCAACGAGGCTAGGGCGAAGCTCAGGGAGCTACTGGTCAACTACGGTTTGTCAGGGGAAGACGTAGTGAAGCAAGTTCACAGGGAGATAACCGGAGGGGAACTTCAGATACCTGAAGAGCTAAGGGTCCTGTTGGCGGATTACATCGGGGAGGTTGAATTCAGAATAATGGAGGGGGCGGACGACGAGATTCAGCTCTCGGCGATGCTGGCGAGGCTCGCCATGTACGGTGAGAAGTACTTGAAGAAAGGGGAATAACGTTGCCCCTACAATGGTTCCTGAAGTACAGGCCGAAAAGCCTCGAGGAGGTCGAGGATCAGGAAGACGTAAAGAAGGAGTTAAAGGCGTGGATAGAGAGCTGGCTTAGCGGTAAGCCTCAATATAAGGCTGTTCTCCTTTACGGTCCCCCAGGGACTGGAAAGACGACGTTAGCTGAAGCACTAGCTAGAGATTATAAACTAGAACTTTTAGAAATAAATGCTAGTGATTCGAGAAAACTAAGCGATATAAAGAACATCGCGGAGAAGGCCTCTCTTTACGGTAGCCTCTTTGGCGTGAGGGGAAAGTTGATCCTGCTCGACGAGATGGACGGGATAAACACGAAGGCTGACACAGGCATAATAGAAGCGGTGCTCGAGCTCATAGATAAGACCAGACAGCCCATAATACTGACCGCCAACGACCCCTGGGACCCTCAGCTTAGGCCAATAAGGGAAAAGGTCAAAATGATAGAAGTCCCCCGGCTCACGAAGTACCCACTAAAGAGGATCCTTAAGAGGATCTGTGAAGGGGAGAAGATTCAGTGTGAGGACGAGGCCTTGGATGAGATAATAGAGCTGAGCGAGGGTGACGCCAGGTACGCAATAAACACGCTCCAGGGGATAGCTGAGGGTTACGGAAAGGTAACGACTTCGATGGTCAAGACGCTGGGCAGAAGGAAGGACAGGGAGCTCGACCCCTTCGAGGCCTTAAGGAACATGTTCTGGGCTAGATACTTCTGGCAGGCGAAGAACGCGGTGACCAACACTCAGATCGACTACGAGCTCCTTATGAGGTGGATCGACGAAAATATTCCCAACCAATACGAGAACATTGAGGACATTTATAGGGCATACGACGCCCTAAGCAGGGCCTCTCTGTTCTTAACGAGGGCCAAACTCGTCGGGTGGGACTTACTTAATTACGTTTTCGACCTGATGGGTCCAGGGGTTTCGTTCGCAGAGAGAGCTAAGTGGACTGGTGCCTACAAGCCGAAGTGGAAGAAGTTCCAGTTCCCCTCCTACATCCAGATGCTCGCCAGATCCAAAGACACGAGAGATAGACTGAAGACCGTTCTGGATAAGATAGGGAACCACATTCATGCCTCGAGTAAGAAAACGCTCAACGACGTAATCCCGTTCTTCGTTATTATCTATGGATCGTCCAAGTACAGGCAGGCCCTCAAGAAAGCCCTTGAAATAACGGATAGGGAGGAGGAAGTGATACGAGCCCTGGCTGACCTCTATGGAGGTAAGGAGGTCGGGACACCTGAGAAGAAGCTTGAAGAAAGGGCTGAGGAAAGTAAGGGCGAGAGAGCCAGCAGTAAGAGAGCGTACAGGTCCTTCGGTCGTAAAAGGTGATCATTGTCTCGTCTTCCTTTTCTCAATGACCCTGACGTACTCTATCCTAGTCTCAGGGTATTGACCCCTTTCGTCCTTCTCGTACTTCTTCACCATGTCCCAAACGGTTAGCAACGCGGTGGTCGTAGCCACCAACGCCTCCATCTCTACGCCAGTTTTGTAGTGTGCCTTCACGTAGGACCTCACCCTCACGCCGCTGTCCTCGACCTCCACGTTAACCTCTACAGCTTCCAGAGGGATCTGGTGACACAGGGGGATTATTTGATAAGTGTTCTTGGCCGCCATTATCCCAGCCACCTTAGCGACGGAAATCACGTCACCCTTCTCCACTTTACCCTCCTTGATCAATCTTACCGTTCCTTCTCTCAGCCTCAGGAAGCCCTCCGCCTCGGCCTCCCTGAGAACCACGTCTTTTTCGGAGATGTCTACCTGCCTGACGCTCATTCCCTAATCCTCAAAACTTTCTGAGCAGTTATATTTTAGCTACTCTAAGGTTAGCTGTCGTTAACTCCTGAAGATGATCTCGAGCAGTTGGGCGAGGCAGGAGATCACCGGAGAGGCGTAGTTGGGTTCGAAAACGTCGTTTGAGACCCTCACAAGTAGGCCCCTCCTGAACAGGTCCTCCAAAACGGACGCAGCGACGTCGGGCTTTACCTTAGCCCTGTAAGACAGGTCCGTGACGGATATCTTTCCCTCCTTTAACGCCAAAATTAGGGCATCTAACTTCCGCTCGTCAAACCTTTCCAGAGAGCCTCGCATTCAGGACATCCTCGACGGCGGCCTCGAGCTCCATGGAGGCGGGGAGGGCCAGCGATATTAACGTCGTCCTTCCCCTCATTCCCTTGCCGCTGGCCCTAGTGTTGAGGATACCTAGATGCCTCAGCTTCTTCACGTACTCGAAGACCTGGGTGTGCCTGCGGGGCTGTTGGTTGTAGATCTGGCAGACCCTCTGGTACTCCTCCTCTACCCTTCCCATGGAGAAGAAGTCCTCCTTGCCCCCCTTCGTTAAGTTTATGATGGCCTTGAGCAGCAAGATCTGGTGTAAGTCTAAGGCCTGAATGTCGTCCCTTATTTGAGCGACGTAGGGGTTCAGCCTGGCGTTAGCTAACTTCGCGTGCTCCCTCGTGACGACCAGGGAGCCCTCCTTTTCCGCTATTATCCCGGCCTGGGCCAACGTCTCTATCGCGAGTCTCGCGTTGCCCAAGCCTCCCTTGTCAGCCCCGTAGGCGTCAGCTATGAAGTCTATCGCCTCGTCCAACACGCTCCCTGGTACGAACGCTTCCTCCGCCCTGTCCTTCAGGATGTCCCTTAACTGCGCTGATGTGTACGGTTCGAACTCTACGGTATTCATTAGCACGTGATCCCTAATGCTCTTGTCCAGCCCTGCCAATGACGAGAAGTCCCTGGCTATGAAAATGTAGTGTATCCTCTTCTCGAGGAAGTTCAGCTCGTCATAGACCCTAGCCAGGAAGTACACGTCGTCCTGGGACGCCGTATTCACGAAATAGTCGAACTCGTCCAGGGCCAATATGAGGTACATGTTACGCTTCTCCAAGTACTCGTGGATTATCTTGAACATCTCCTGTGACGAGAGGCCCCTGGACGAGACGGGCAACATCATCTTCTCTATCAAGTAGTTCAGTATCAGGAAGAGAGTCCTGTGCTTGTGACAGTTCACGTGAATGTACTTTATCCTCATGCCCCTGGTCTCCATCGCCTTCTGTTCAAGCTTCTTCCCGAAGGTCATCGTCGTCACGGTCTTCCCTGTGCCCGTCCTGCCGAACACCACCGCCCTAATCGAGAACTTGCCCGGCATGGTTAGAGCGTCCCTGAAGATCATCGTTAGGTCGGCTATCTTCTGCTCCCTATGCGGGAGATTCTTCGGTATATATTCTGGATCCAGCACCTCAGGCCTCTGGATCAGTCTGTTTTTCCCAGCCAGTATGTCTTCCATGATCTTGTCGATGGCTCGATCGCTCAAAACTTTCACCTGCACGTGTATTCCCGTAGTATTACTATTTATTCAAACCGAGAGACCTTTCCGAAAGTTTTTGTCAACCTCTTTCAGGATCGAGATTAGGGCTAAGTCCTTGAAGACGTTAACTAGGATCACGAAGTCGGGCGACTTGAAATCTACAGTAGCTAGGCCCCTTAAGGCGGTTCCTATGGCTATTTCAACCGCCCTACACTCGAACTCCCCGCTTCTCACTCTACAATCAGCGTAAAACCTTTTACCTCTCAGCCTTTCGTCCGTCTCAACGAGGTTCTTGACGACGTTGGATATTTCGATTATGTCGCTCCTGGCCGAGGCGTGCACGGGGAAAACGTGTGCCGCACAGCTGGGAGGGGTCCTCCTAATGAACGAGACTATGGTATCGGCACCGAGCTTGCTCGACGAAATTAGGAACGAAGCCTTTGTCAGTTGCCTGACCTCCACCGCTTGGTCATAAGGTAACAACGCGTTAAGTATGTCCTCGACACACCTGTGCTCCTTTCCCGTCCACGCCGTGAGCAAGGCCTGACCCAAGGCCCTCATTTTTTATCCGTTGAAACGGAAAAACGCTTAGTTAGTGATTATGAAAGTTGATGAGATAAGTAAAGCTCTATCCTACGCCGGCAAGGTCAGAGTGATGGTCCTAGAGAGCTGGGGACCCTTCGACAGTGGGTTCGAGACCATCACTCTTATGAAGGGCTCGGAGGACGAAATACCCTTCTGGTTGGCCATCGAGCTGGAGAAAAAGGGGATAGTTAAGACCCTGAACTTAGCCGGGGTAGAGGACCTGAGCCGAGTGGTTTTCCAAGAGAGAGAGAAATCGAACGTTCCTGGATCCCTCATTAAGTTGTCCAGAGACTTTTACGTTAAATCAAAATACAATGTAGAAAAGTTAAGCCTAAGCAACAGTTTTGAGGACATGGAAACGAAGAAAAAATCCGAACTTTTACTCTCCGAGATAAAGAAGCTCAGATTGAGGAAGATACTTAACCTGGCATTACTAGGCGTCGAGGACCCCAAGATCTTGGACAACTTGACGTATGAAGAGTTATTAGGTTTCTTCAAGATAAGGGAACTCCTTGAAACCCTGGGGTAGAATAAATGGCACAACAGGCCATCTCGCTCAACGAGAAGTTCGAGGACTTCATCCTCAGCTTTAAGGACGAGAGCGGCAAGAAGGTCTACGAGGCTCAAATCAACGAGATCATTGCGTATAGAAAGAGGAGCTTCGTGATAGACTTCGCTCACCTCTCGGTTTTCGAACAAACCCTGGCTTCGGAACTACTCAACAACCCGAGGCTAATCATCCCGCAACTCGAAAAGGTTCTGTACGACCTTATCGTCCAGCGTGATCCTTCCTTCAGGGATGACGTAGAGAAGGTCAACCTCAGGTTAGTGAACATCCCTAGAGTGGTCGAGCTCAGGAAGATCCGCCATACTGACGTGGAGAAGCTGATCGCTATAGAGGGGATCCTAGTCAAGCAGACCCCTATTAAACAGAGGATCAAGAAGGCGGTATTCAAACACACATTGTTCGACAAGGAGTCAGGGGAATTGATAGAACACGAGATAGAATGGCCTCCAGGAGATGAGGAGATGGGCGAAGTCCTCGACGCTCCCACCGAGTGCCCCGAGCACGGGAAAGGGGGACAGTTCAAGTTCCTGCCGGAAAAGTCCAAGATCGTTGACTGGCAAAAGGCGGTACTTCAGGAGAGGCCAGAGGAGATCCCCGCCGGCCAATTACCACGTCAAATTGAAGTTATCCTTGAGGACGACCTGGTCGACTCAGCGAGGCCAGGGGACAGGGTGAAGATCGTGGGTATCTTAGAGCTGAAACAAGAGTCGACACCCAAGAAGGGCTCGAGGGCGGTTTTCGACCTCTACCTGAGGGCCAACAGCGTGGAGGTCTCCCAAAAGATATTGGATGAGGTGAAAATTACCGAAGAGGATAAGAAAAAGATACTAGAAACCGCCAAGGACCAATGGATTAAGGAGAAGATAATAACCTCAATAGCTCCATCCATTTACGGTCATTGGGAGATAAAGGAAGCGCTTGCCCTGGCCCTCTTCGGCGGAGTGCCCAAACTCTTGCTTGACGGAACTAGGGTAAGGGGAGACATCCACGTCCTGATAGTTGGAGATCCAGGAACCGCTAAGTCTCAGCTGTTGCAGTTCGTTGCGAGGATAGCCCCGAGGGCGGTCTATACTACTGGCAAGGGCTCCACAGCTGCTGGTTTAACCGCCACAGTGACTAGGGACAAACAGACCGGCGACTTCTACCTGGAAGCGGGAGCCCTAGTTCTCGCTGACGGTGGAGTGGCCGTGATAGATGAGATCGACAAGATGAGGGAGGAAGACAGGGTAGCAATTCACGAGGCCATGGAGCAACAAACCGTATCCATAGCTAAGGCGGGAATAGTCGCGAAGCTCAACGCCAGGGCCACAGTGATAGCTGCGGGCAACCCCAAGCTCGGGAGATACATAAGGGAGAGGAGCCTAAGCGATAACATCAATCTGCCCCCAACCATCCTCTCGAGGTTCGACCTCATCTTCATAGTCTTGGACACTCCGGGAGAAGAGGATCAAAGGCTTGCCTCTCACATCCTATCAGTGCATCAGTCCCCAAAGAGACTAGGCGCACTAGATCCCGAGTTCCTGAAGAAGTACGTAGCTTACGCCAGAAAATACGTTCAGCCAAAGCTCACCGATGAGGCTAAGAGGATACTCATGGACTTCTTCGTCCAGCTGAGGAAGAGGTCGGCCGAAACCCCGGACAGTCCGATCCTTATAACGCCGAGGCAGCTGGAGGCCCTCATAAGAATCTCTGAAGCCTACGCTAGAATGGCGCTTAAGGAGACGGTGGACGCAGACGAGGCCCAGAGGGCGATAAACATCATGAGGATCTTCTTGGAGAGCGTAGGTCTCGATGTGGAGTCCGGCAAGATAGATATAGACACCATAATGGTTGGAAGACCGAAGAGCGCGACCGCCAAGCTTTCGAAGATCCTGGACATAATATCCGAGTTGACTTCCTCGGGTGGGTGCGCGAAGATTAAGGAAATCGTCAAGGAGGCCAAGGGTCAGGGGATCGATGACGTGACGGCGAACAAGTACATAGCCGAGCTCAAGAGGAACGGCTTAATCTACGAGGTTCAGCCTGAGTGCTTCAAAAAGGCCTAATCATTTCACGCCAAATGCTTTTGCATCACGTAGGGAATCCACATCACGTAACTGGGCATTTTGAGCACGAGCTCATATGCCTCTTCCCAACCCGCGAGGCCCAGTTCCTTGGCCAGTTCCTCTAAAGTCATTTGGGTCCTCACGTACTTGTTCAATACCCTAATCGCGTGTTCGTCAAGTACGACCTCCCTGCCCGTACTCAGGACTATCTTCTGAACGTCCATAGGAGCCCTAAAACTTCACGACCCTAATAAAGCTTTCAGGGCGGTAGCTCCGTAGTAGATCCAAACCATTATGACGGCCAGGACGAGTCCCAAGATTATGACTGTCGAACCTAGTTCAGTATTTCTCTCCTCCAGTAGATAGACTCCCATCAGGAACACTATCACTAGAATTAGGTTAAGGATGGCGTAGGGCAGCTGATTCGCGGCACCGGAAGAGGTTATGGGTGAGACGTAATAGGGAAACGCCATAACTCCCAGAATAACCATTAACATCATGACGAGCAGGACCACCTGAAGCACGGAGTAGTTAACGCTGCCGTAAGCCGCGCCGGACTTGCCCTTCCTGGCCACAACTCACCAAGGTACTGATTTCAATTTAAGTCTATACGCTACCCTGTTGGTAAGGACGTGCATAACGAAAGCCATAACCGCGACGAAGAGGAAACCGGGCAAGTTAACGTGGTACCCAACTAGGTAGAGCCCAAGGGTCGCGCATACCACGAAGTCGAGCTGATCTAGTACGGGAGCCCTCGCCCCCCTCTCTAGACCCAACCTCCTCTTTATGAAAGCCCCGCACATGTCGCCCAACATACCGAAGAGTGAGCCCACGAAACCGTAAAGAATCAGCTCCGGTCCCAAGAAACTGGCTAAGATCACGCCCACCGTTGTGCCTAACGTAATTGATACGAGAAGCCCCTCGAAGGTCTTCCCGTCTCCCAATACCCTCCTCCCATCCCACGCCCTCCTGTTGAAATCGACCGGAGTCCCCTTCCTAACGAAAACCGCGGAACCGTTAGCAGCGAAGGCTGGAAAGTAGACCAGGAAAGTCAGAAACAAGTCCCACACGCTCAAAGGCAACCCAGCACTTCCTCCTTCGTAACCTTGTATTTACAGTACTCGTTCTTCCCCAGCAAAAAGCTTCCTGTCGCCCTTAAGACCCTATCGCAATAAGCCCTCATTACCTTCTCCCCTGCGACCCTATTGTTAGCTGACATCTCCCACACGGTAAGTACCTTTACGCCGTGATACGAGAGGTCTGCCAAGAACGCCATATTCCAGGCTAAGTCCTTCAGGTTCCACGTCTGCCTGTAAATGGCGTTGGCGGAGTCGAGGATCACTAAGTCGGGCCTTCTGGGAAGCTTAGCCAGTCCGGCTAAGGCGACTAGGAGCGCCTCCCTGGTTGGGGTCGTTACGTAAGTCAACCTTTCTCCCATGCCGAGGGAGGTTATCCGAGGTTCCAACTGACCCTCAGTGGCTATGTAAACCGCCAAGTCGAAGTCCTTGGCGACCTGAAGCGCTATCGCGCTCTTCCCCTTACCTTCCAGGCCGTAGAGTGATACGCACCTAGCACCCCCTTTGAAGACGAACTCGCTCAGCCTCAACTGTACTTAAAAGCCCAAGCTTGAGGTTTTATTCGTTGGGAAGGACGCCCCTAAGGCTATTGATTACTAACCCCAAGAAGTACTCTGAGCTGGTAAGGGAGCTGAGGAAAAGGGGCGTTCCCTTATCGGACAAGCACGGAATTGTAGTTAGGGACCAGGACTTGGGGGAGGACCTGCTCTCCGCTATAGGGGGACTAGTAGCCCTTAGCCTAGGCAAACGTTACTTCGAGGAGATTTCCGTGGGCATCGATACCAATACTTCCAATAAGCTAACCGCCGTTATAGTGGGCGACGGTGAGATACTCGAGTGGGCTAGGACGGACTTAGAAAGCGTGTGCGACTACGTGAGAACGGCGCTTAGGATCTACCCACATAAAAAGCACGTGGTGGGGGTAGGGGCCGGTAACGTACTGGGCCTTGCGGTTTTCGAGAGACTTCACCCGTGTTTGAAGGAGGTGAAACTAGTTAACGAATCGAGGACCAGCAGAAGAAACGTCTTCTTGAACGGGAACTACCCGGAGGACGTTATAGCTGGTTACAACATAGCCATGAGGGCACTCTGATGCGAGGCTTACTCGTAAAGGGCCCTTGCACCGTGAAGTCGGAAGGCAAGGCCTCCGTCATGGGCGTGGAGTTCGAGGAGATAACGTTACCGGAAGGTACATACACGATCTGCTACGAGGGTAACCTCAGCCACAACTGCGAGGTAATACCCAGTGAGCCACAGTGTTGGGACGAAATAGCTAGGGAGATAGCGAGCACTTCCGGGAAGTACCTCATTGTAGGCCCTGGGGACACGGGAAAGTCCTACTTCTCCAGAACGCTGGTCAACCTTAAGGCGGCCGAGACTTTAGTGGACGCTGATGTAGGCCAGAACTCCCTTTTCCTCCCCGGCTTCATCGCGTCAGCATCGATTAAGAAACTGAGACCTTTCAGGTTTCACCAACTGGCTTTCGATAAGCTGAAGTTCTTCGGGTCCATAACCCCCTCCTCTAACCCCAAGCTTCATATAGAGCAGGTCGCTTCCCTAGTCGTTAAGAACTCGATAGTCGACCTTGACGGGTGGACCCACGGTTTCATGGCGTTCAGGCACAAAATCGAGCTGATAGAGCTGGTAGACCCGGACTACATAATAACGACTACGCGGGAAATAGCGAGGAGCCTCCGGGCCCTAGGTAAGAGGGTCGTAGAGCTGAGGCAACCGGAGGGAATTACCAAGAGGGATAGGGAAAGGAGGAGGGCCTTTAGGGCCTCCGCCTACAGGGCCTACTTCATGGACTCTAGGCAGGTAGCTGTGAGCCCCGAGGTAATAATGGGGACACGAGTGGCGGAGTCGCTTTTCGAGGCCTTGGGAGAAACAGTCGAGACCTCAGACGAGTGTCTTGCGAACTTCTCGTTCGTTCCCGATAGGGTCTACGTGGGCCTAACCTTGAAGGGCGAGGTGATAGGAGCGGGACTCCTGAGCCTCAGAGGGGAAGAGCTATCAGTGGAGACCCCGGTGGAGAAATTCGACGGGATAATATTGGGCTCCTTTAGGCTCAACGAATTTTATGAGGAGCAACCCGTCACTTTGAGGAGATGCAAAGGATAATAGCGATAGAGGGTATAGACGGGAGCGGGAAGAGCACCGTATCCAGGGCGCTGGCGACCTACCTCATCAAAAGAGGCCATAGAGTGGTCTTGACCCATGAACCCTACAACGAGGGCTTGATAGAGCTCCTGGAGCTAACGCGCTGGAAGGATCCTGTGGCCCTTTCGTTACTGTTCTCAGCTGACAGGGCTCTACACCTCAGGGAGGTCCTCTCCAAGGAGGCGGACTTCTACGTCTTCGATAGGTATTACTGCTCCACCGTGGCCTATCAAGGGGCCTTAGGTCTAGACCTGGCCTGGCTCTTCTCGATATCCTCCAAGTTCCCCAGACCCTGGCTCACCATTATACTCGACCTGAGCGTCGATACCGCGCTCAAGCGGTTAAAGAATGACACCCTGGCCTTCTCGCGAAAGTACGAATCCCTGCGGAAAGTCAGGGAAGTCTATCTTAAGATCAAGGACGAGTGTAACGGCGTGGTAGTTAACGCTGAGAGACCACTCGAGGACGTGATTGCTGACGTCATTTCTCTTGTTGAGTCACGCCTCTCAACTTCCTGATCCTCTCGAGGACGTCAAGGAGCCTGATGAGCTGAACCGCAGCGTCACTGTCCGAAGGATCCTCCTTGAGCTTGTCCGTCATGACGCCTATGCTTTTAACCACGACCTCCTCGGCCCTCTCGAGCGTTGACTGCGTTTGGATCTGTTTCATTTGGCTCTCGTTCTCAATCACGTAAACCCTGCCGTGAATAGGACATACGATCTCCCCGCTCCTCAATCTGAACAGGGGCAACCCGTCCATTGGACAGGACATATCGAGCATGGTGGCGCCCTGCTTGAGCAGCTCAGCCGCCCGCTTGATCCCTTCGTCCTTGTTGATGCTCATTTTTATTCCACACCCACTATAAATCAGTCGTCGTCTCTCCTTAAGTTTTGAGGAGGTGAGCCGAATGAGCCTCTACGATAATGAGGCCAAAATCAAACAAGCCATTATAATGCTCCAGAAGATCGTGAACGACGCTGCCGTGCCCAGGAACATAAGGAGGGCCGCCACGGACGCGATAAGGCAGCTCCAGGTGCAGAGCCTAAGCCCTGGAGTGAGGGCGGCGAACGCGATAGGCATACTCGAGGAGATCAGTCAAGATCCCAACATGCCCTCACACACCAGGACGGCCATTTGGAACATCGTGTCCATACTTGAGACTGTCAGGGACTAACGTTTTTTAGAGCTACAAAATTAAGATGAAACCTGCGGGGGTGCCCGAGCATGGTCAAAGGGGACGGGCTTAGGACCCTCCAGGGGTAAGAGCCCCGTTGGCGTAGGCCTGCGTGGGTTCAAGTCCCACCCCCCGCACTACCCTGATAATTCTCGACTTCCTCAGGCTCCTTGTACCACTTCATCTTCCTTCCTATTTTGGCCCTGGCCTTCCACTTCAGCGACTTCGGGGACTCCTCAATCGCCTTAAGCAGGCTCTCGAGTTTCTCCCTGATCGCCCCTTCTCCATGCTCGATTAACGCCTTCAGGTTGTCTGTGACCGTAGTGTAGAAACCCCAGTCGTCGCTAAGGATGGATACTATCCTACCAACGTCTATGGTGGTCTCCGAGTCCCTATCCCCCAGGTTTAGGTCCGTCAGAAGGGCCTTCACGTCTAGGATGTCGTTAGGCGTCATCTTGCATATCTGGAGCTTCGTGAGCAGGAGATCTGAAGGAGGTATAGTATACGGCAAGAGCTCTAACCTGCCCCTTAGGTCTATGGCGTGACACATCTCGAACTTGTCCAAGAGGACATCTATCGGCGCGTTGAGGACTGGGTCGTAGAGCATCAGTCTCATGTGACCATACAGCGCGTTAAACCTCTTGTTGGGCTCTAGCCCCATCTCCTGAGCCAAGTCCTCAATTCCCCTTCGGTCCTTAGAGTACCCTACTAGGTCGAGATCCTTGTACTGCCTATAGAAGATCGAGGAGCCCCTCGGCGCCAGGATAGCTACTGCCGCTCCTCCAATTAGCCTAAGGTGAAATCCCCTTTTCCTGGCGTTATCGATTATATCTTTAGCCCTAGACAGCGCCTTTTCCTTGTCGATCACGTTACTCAGCTAGGATTGAGATATATGGTAAAAAGAAAAATGATGAGGTCAGGGCTCAAGACCTTCGTCACCGGTCGGGCCTCTAGCCTCATCACTCCTTGACCTTTTCCGGCCTCCAACCTAATGCGTAGGCTATAGCAGTGCCTATCGCTACAATAGCTAAGTTAATCCCTAACGCTAGAAGAGCAATGTAGATCAAGTAGCCGCCTAAATGGAATAAGGTAGTCTTGATAAGCCCGAAGTTGTTGGCTGCCAACACCATGTAGATTCCGCTGGCAAGCCCAGCGACTAGGCCGGCGAGAGTAGCGTGGGGGTTGAGCTTCCTTGTGAACAGGGCGATGAAGACGGCGGGCAAAGTCTGCGCTATGAGTATTCCTCCAAGAAGCTGTAACGATATGGCGTATGTCGGTGGCACGGTGAAGACGAAGGCAAGCGCTGCGAACTTTATCCAGAAGGACGCCCATTTTGCGACCTTCAGCTCACCCGCCGGAGAGAGGGGCTTCAGCTCTCCTGCTACGTTCCTTGCAACGAGGTTGCCCACGGCTATTGCCATCACCGCGGCCGGCACTAGTCCGCCTATGAAGATGGCTGCGAAGGCGAGGCCCACGAACCAGTCGGGCATAGCAGCCCCAATCAAGGCAGGAACGGCTAAGGCTCCGCTCTTGGCGTGCTCTATCAGGGCGACGGCCTGTGGGTAGTCATAGAGCAGCACCGCGAAAAGTGCGATCAGGGCGAGACCTATACCGTAAATGGGCATCAAGGCTGTGCTCACCTTGAGGTTCCTCGAGGAGTCGGAGCTGAGGGAGGCGTTGATTGCGTGCGGGTAGAGGTAAAGGGCGAAGGCACTGCCCAAAGCCAAGGAGAAGTATGCCGCTACCAGCGCCTCGTTAGGAGGCAGGTAGCCATATATTGCTGCTGTCCCGCCAATCGCCTTGACGACCGCCTTAGAGGTGTTGGTTAGGCTGGTTGTACCGGCCACCTCGAAGGCGTGCGAGAACCCTCCGGCCGTCAGCACTACGTATCCGATGGTGCCTAACACCGTGATCCATATGAGGACGTCCTTGAAAACTCCCGTGAGTGTTGCTCCCCTCAGCCCGCTAGTCCAGGTGAAGGCCGCCAGGATTATGAAAGAAATCACTAGCGCTACTTCGGTGACCGTTTTGTTCACCTCACCTGTCAATCCTATCAGAAGCATAGCAAGGACGGCTTGCATCCCTACTATCTGTAACGCTATGTATGGTAGCTCTGCTACCGCCCCGACCAGAGCAACCAGAACGCTGAGGCTCTTGCTCCCGAACCTGTCCTTGACGAAGTCCGCCGCTGTGACGTAACCCTTCTCCTTGCTGTACTCCCATAACTTCGGCATGGTAATTAGGGCGACCGCGAAGCCCCAGGCGACGTAGGGAACCGCGAAGAAGTACAGTGACCCACTCGCTAACATTCCAGAGGGGACGGCTATGAACGTGTAGGCCGTAAAGAGGTCCGCCCCAAGCAGGAACCAGACCACGAACCAGCCAAGCCTTCTTCCGGCCAGGGCCCATTCATGGAGTAGCCTGAGGTCGCCTTTCCTCCATTTCATGCCGTAGAAGCCAAGAAAGGTGAATACGGCCAGGAGAGCTAAGAACACCGCCAAAGTTGCGTTATCGATGTTGAAGCCCTCTATCGTGGCCCTTCACCTCTTTTCCTTAGACAGCAATACAGGTATGAGGAAAAGTAGGGAGCTAACGATCAGCAATATTATTTGATAGGCGTAGAACGTGGTCAGGCCTAAAAAAGACGGGTTGGCGTTATTGTATAAGGGTAAGACAGCGTATAGGATTATGTCCACCACGAAGACGGCCAGTGCAAGGAGGTAGTAGTTCATTAATTCAGCCACCCGATAGGGTTATTTATAAAAACGATTTTTAATTTTGCTAGCCTTCAGACTAAAACATCGATAAATTGATATCAACGATTTCTTCGAGGATCAGATACAAGCGATTCATCTGAACAATATTTTGAGGAAGGACGGAATCGTAAGTGTATATTAGCGCTCAATTACTTCACGTTTGGACGTATTATCCCTAGGTCAAGATAGCGTTTAATAAGCCAGGGAGAATTTTACGGTCGATGAGTCTTTAGCAATAAATACGAGCTGACGAAGCAGGAGCTGAAGGTTCTCTTAAGGGAACTAAAGAAGTGGTCGGCCCCCGCGACTGTCCTACTATCGTTGTATATACCTCCAGGTAGGCCGGTGAGCGATGTAGTCAACCTGCTGAGACAGGAGGCGTCAATAGCTCAAAACATTAAGCTGAAGAGAACTAGGGATGCCGTAACCGCGGCGATATCGGGAGCGATAGACAGACTGATCCAAGTGCCTAAGATCCCCGACAAAGGGCTAGTGCTGTTCTGCGGCGAGAACTTCGAGACGAACGACTTCAAGTGTTACATGTTCTCCCCTCCTGAAAAGGTAACGCTGTTCTTCTACAGGACTGACAAGCACTTCCACACCGAGTTCCTCGAGGACATGGTGGAGGAGAGCGACGTTTACGGCCTGATAATAGTGGAGAGGGATCAGGCGACGGTAGGCATCCTCAGGGGATCCAGGATAGAAGTGCTGGAAGAATTGGAAGGCTTCGTTCCTGGCAAGCACATGATGGGAGGACAGAGCCAGAGACGTATTGACAGGATCATAGAGGAAATGTACGAGAACTTCCTGAAGGAGGTGGGCGAAGCGGCCAACACCCTCTTGCTCCCCTACGTTGAGACTGGCAAGCTGAAGGGCGTCCTTGTGGGAGGCCCAGGCTACGCCAAGAAGGACTTCGTCGACGGGGACTACATGGATTACAGGCTAAAGAAGCTGGTGTTGACGCCTCTGATAGACGTGGCCTATCAAGGTGAGGCGGGGCTCAGGGAGATGGTGCTTAAGGCCGAGGACGTATTAAAGAACCATAAGTACATAGAGGTAAGCAAGCTCATCGAGGAGATCAAGTTCCACTTGGCCAAGGACGACGGTCTGGTAGTTTATGGCCTGGAGGAAATCAAGAGGGCCATTGAAATGGGAGCCGTGGACTCCCTAATAGTTTACGACGACGGGGACCCGAAGCTGGAGAGTTTAGCCCAGGAAGCTGAGAAGTTCGGAACCAAGGTGTTCCTTGTGGGGGACGAAGTCCCCGAGGCAGAGTGGGTGAAGAAGACCTTCGGAGGTGCCATAGGAAAGTTAAGGTTTAGGATAAGTTAGAACTCCCCTCTCCTTTCCATCTCATCAATTATGATCTTCAGGTCGATCGGAGGGTGAGAGCCGTAGCTGTCCACGTAAGCCCTTTTCAGCTCTTCCATGTTCTTGATGTTGACTCCACTGTCCTTCAACTTCTTCACTAGGTTTATCAAGTCCTCCCAGTAGTTCCACGGATACATGAACCAGGCCCAATCTTTCACCTCCAAATAATAGTAGTCGGGCACGTACTTCGTTGTCTGAGTGATCACTTGGAGGGTGGCCGTCCTGATCTCCTTGGGGTTGAAGCTCCTCTTAGCGTAGTCCTTCGCCAGGATTAGGCTGTCACCGGTGTCAGCGATATCGTCGACTATTAAGACGTTCTTCCCCGATAGGTCGACGGTGTAAGGATACTTTATCCTGGCTTCCGGGTTCCTGGAGGCCGTCTGTACCCAGTGCTCTACCTTTAGGGATATCACGTCGACCACACCGAGCCTGTCGGCCAGTATCCTCGAGGGGACGAGGCCTCCCCTGGCTATGGCGATTATCACGTCGACCCTGTAACCGCTATCGATGATCCTTTCCGCCAGCCCGTAGCTCCAGTCCACTATTTCCTGCCAACTCACGACCTTAACTGGGATTTTCGGCATTTCGAGGGCCCCCGTTAGATCGGTAAGATTCGAATTATCAATTTTTTGATCCCCTTAGAGCCCTCTTCAGGGCAATAAGCCGATTTAAACGGGTTTTCGTGGATTCTCCTGAGCCCTCTTGATATCCCCCAAAGTAAAGGCGGAGATCGGTATCATAGGCGGCTCCGGCCTCTACGACCCAGGAATAATAAAGGACGCGCAGGAAGTTAAGGTCTACACCCCCTACGGGGAGCCGAGCGATTACATAATAGTGGGAAAGGTCGAAGGTAGGAGCGTCGCCTTCCTCCCGAGGCATGGTAGGGGGCACAGAATACCGCCACACAAGATAAACTACAGGGCCAACATATGGGCCATGAAGGAGCTGGGCGTGAAGTTCCTGATAAGCGTTAGCGCCGTGGGAAGCTTGAGGCTAGATTACAAACCGGGGGACTTCGTCGTTCCGGACCAGTTCATCGACATGACAAAAAAGAGGGATTACACGTTCTTCGACGGTCCTGTCGTCGCCCACGTCTCCATGGCTGAGCCCTTCTGTGAGAGCTTAAGGAGAGTGATCATAAGCGCCTCGAAGGATTTGAACATAACCACCCATGATAGGGGGACTTACATATGCATAGAGGGCCCCAGGTTCTCCACGAGGGCTGAGAGCAGAGTCTGGAAGGAGGTGTTCAAAGCCGACATCATAGGGATGACCCTAGTGCCTGAAGTGAATTTGGCCTGTGAGGCTCAGTTGTGTTACGCGACTATAGCCATGGTCACAGACTACGACGTGTTCGCGGAAATTCCGGTCACCGCGGAGGAAGTCACTAGGGTAATGGCGGAGAACACGGAGAAGGTCAAGAGGCTACTCTATGAAGTGATTAAACGACTCCCGGAGAAGCCTGAGGAAGGACTATGCTCCTGCTGCAGAAGCCTAGAAACGGCCTTAGTCTGAAGGCCCTTCTTTCCATCGGGCCGATCCAGCCCTTAGGAGAGCTGCCCCAGGCTCTCGTTTACTCGAGGAACTCCAAGCTTCAGGCCACCGTTCTATCGAGGGTCCTAACGTCATTAACGAACTCCTACGTGTTCCCGATAAGCCTAAACGAGTTCAGCCTCTTCGTCGCTCCTTACGTCGAAATCAGGAGGGTATGGGCCTTCGTGGATAATAACGACGACCTGATAAGGCTGAACCACCTCGTTACAGCACTAGGCCTCGAGGCTGAGACCTTTGGCCCTAAGGGCGCTAACGCTGATCACCAGTTCGATGACGCATACCAGCTGACCAGCCTGATATCCACCCTGAAGGCGATCGTTGAGAGGTTTAAGGACAACAAAAGGGTTGAGGCTATCAAACAGTCCTTAGATACAGAGGGAATAGAGGAGTACTTAACGAAAAAGAAGGAGGAAATAGGGGACAGGGAGCCGGTCGTGAGCCAGGTCTTCTACCCTGCTAACGAGTACCTGGGGATAAAGACCGCCTTCGAGGAGCCCAACTCGAGGAGCGTTGCTCTCCTGACCAACGAGGCCGACGTGATTACGGTAAGGAAAAGGGCCCTCGAGCTGAGGAGGTCGGGATACGACGTTAAGGAGGTCATGATCAACGTAGACCCCGCAATATCGCCAATTTATTTACTTTTTCTGTACCTGTAAGAAACGGAAGCCTTGGACTTACTGTCTTACTGGCTGGAAGCTAAGGCGGAGATAGATAGCCTGGTCAGTAAGTTCCTCGAGTCCATCAAGGAGTGGGAAGTGCTTCAAGTGAGCAAGTACATCCTGGAGGGAGGGAAGCGGTTCAGGGGAACGCTGGCCATGTTCTTCACTGAGGCCTTAGGAGGGGAGAGGAGGAACGCTTACGACGGGGCTCTGGCGGTGGAGATCCTCCACTCCTCATCGTTGGCCCTGGATGACATAGTAGATTACGACCTCGAGAGGAGAGGGAGGGACTCAGCCTGGAAGGTCTTCGGCAACAGGAGGGTGATTTACGTCTCCAACTTCCTCGTCCCCTACGCCTTGCAGATAATAGCTAACGCCTACGGCGACGGGGCCTTGAAGGTCAGTGTGGAGCTATGGAAGAAGACGAGTATAGGGGCTCTTCTCGACAGCTTCGGTAAGCCGACCGATTACGTCAAGACCGTAGAGTATAAGACCGGGAGCCTCTTCATGGTGTCCACGGCACTCTCAGCCTTCGCGGCGGGGAAGCCGGAGCTTAAGGACGTGATGCTCGAGTTGGGCAAACACTTGGGCACGATATATCAGGTGGTTGACGATTACATAGACATAGTTCTCTATAAGGCGGGAAAGAAGGGTGAGCCTGAGGGTAGCGCGAAACAGTTGAAGGAGTTGGCAGGAGAGAAGGTCAGGGAGTACGTGATTTCCGTGACCGAAGAGAGCACCCACGCGTACCTTGAGGCCGTTAAGTCGCTGAAGATCCGCGAGGAATTCGTGGACGGGATTATCACGTTACCCTCATTCCTCATGTCAGGCCTACTGGCTGAGGCGGGTCTGGACTCCCTTTGAGGGAACAGCCTTCCCGCCTAAGGGCGTTCAGAACGGTAGAAATCATAAATAACTAAGCACGAGCCCTCATTTCGGATAAATGCGGATCGCCGTAATACACGAGACCCCCAGGGTCACCGAGCATTCCAAGGAGATACTGATGCATATCAAGAACGCTGGTCACGAGGCCCTTTACATCAGGATATCGAGCCTAAACGTAGACATCTCAACGGGAGAAATTCGCGTTTCATCAAGGAAGGGTAAAGTCTATTTGGACGGGGCCTTCCCTAGGGGCCTGGGGAGCTACGTTTCAGCCGAGCTCTTAAGCAAGAGGATATCCACCTTCAGGGCTCTAGAATATCAAGGGGTAAGGTTGGTCAACAACTCCTATGCGATAGAGAAGTCGAAGGACAAACTGGTGAGCCTAATGCTTCTCTCCCAGGCTGGAGTGCCTGTACCGGATACCGTAGTCACGGAGGACCCGATAGAGGTCATGAAGATTGTTGAAAGAAGGGGAGAGGTCGTTATAAAACCGATCATGGGCAGTCTGGGTTTGGGCTCGGTAAAGGTAAGCGATCCGGACATAGGCTACAGGATAGCCAAAACGATAGTCTCTTTCGGGAGCCCGGTGTACGTACAGGAGTACGTAAAGAAGCCCGACAGGGACATAAGAGTAGTGTTGGTGGGCGACGAGATTCTCGGTGGGGTTTATAGGATCAATAAGACCTCGTGGAAGACCAACGTAGCCCAAGGAGCCGTTACGCAGGTTGCCCAACTCGATAGTCAAATAAAGGAGATAGTGTTCAAGGCCAAGGATGTTTTGGAGTTAGATTACGCCGGGATAGACCTGGTCGAGAGCGATAGGGGATATCTCCTACTAGAGGTCAACGCCTCCCCTTTGTGGAAAGGATTTAAGGCCGCCACGGGAATAGACGTGGCGGAAAGGCTGGTGAAGTACATGCTAAACGCGTTGAAGAGATGAGGAGAAGCAAACCGCCTGAAGGATGACGAGGAGCTCTCAGACTGATCTGGGACTTACACCAAGTCCAGGTTGACCTTCTTACCCTCCTTAATTACCCTCAGCACAATCATGGTGTAAGTGTCCGTCACCCCATCTAGCTTGCCTATAGCATCGAGCACCTTGGCCAAGTCCTCGTTAGAGGGAACCACTACTTTGACTAGAGCGTAGTACTCGCCCGTGACGTCGTAGATCTCAGCCACCTCTTTCATTTCCTTAAGGACGTTGAGAACCTGTTCGTACTTCTTGGGGTCGGCCTTCAGCTGAACGAAAGCGAGCACCTTGAGTCCTATCTTCTCCATGTCGATGTCTGCGTAGAACCCCCTGAGTATCCCTAGCTCCCTGAGCCTCTTAATCCTCATGTGTATAGTCGACTCACTCATGTTGAGCATTTGGGCGATTTTAGAGTACGAAGTCCTTCCGTCCTCCTGCAGGATCTTGAGTATTTCCTTATCCAGCCTATCTAAAGAGTACGTCATACAGAGCCCTTCCTACGAGCTTTAGCATGTCGAGTTTGCCGAATTCACCGATAGCTATCTTAAAAACTAAATCGGGGTCCGAGGACGTCAGAACCCTCGAGAGGCCTCCGGTCGATATCTTGCCCTCCTTTACCCCCTTGATTATCTTAGCTTGGTATTGTATTGCTGAATAGATCCTCATAGATTTGAAGACCTTCTCGAAGGGCTTGCCTTCCTTTATGGCCTCCGCCATGGCCCACGCGGATAGGATGGATGGCCTTATGCCCTCGCCAGTAAGCGGGAGCACCGTTCCTAAAGCCTCGCCTATGTAGTTCCCCTGCTTCAGCCTCTCCTCGATTATACCGACGTCGGCAACCTTCGCCCCATGGAACGATAAAACCCTCCCCTTCAAAACTCCCTTGACGAACTCCTTTAGAGTATCTACAGTAGCCCAGCCCCCTATACCGATCTTGGCCCCATTGCGGTCAGGGAATACCCAGGCGTAGCCGAGCAGCCCGGAGTAGAAGTAGAACTCCACGATCTCGGGATCCTGCTGGTAATCCGTTATGTACTGAATCGCGGGAATCGCGTGCTCCTTACCAAGGCTGTAATGACCCGTGGCCTCAATTACCCTATCGTAGCCCTTCAAGAGGCTACCGTCCTGAAGTCTGTATTCGCCACCTCTCTTGATGACGTGGGAGTTGTACCTGACCTCCACCTCGGAGGCGATGTCCTCCAGGAACCTGGGCTTGTCTATGATATAACCTAGCTTCCTGTCTCCCCTAACGTCGAACACTAGCTTCCCGTTGAGGTAGATCCTGAAGCCCTTGATTTCCGAGATTATTGACTCTTTCCTTAACGGTACTAGGTCCTCGATTCCCGTTATTAAGCCCCAAGCGCAGGGTTTCAGTCCTGGCCTGTTCAGGCTCTCGAAGACTTCGGCCTCTATCCCGCTTCTCTTTAGGAAGTAGGCCAGGCTTAGCCCCGCGGGTCCCGCGCCGATTATCGCGACCCTCATGCTATTTCTCCCTGAAGTACATCATGGCCAGAACGCCCAGAACTATGAAGCCGGTGTAAAGGATCAACAGCTCGTAGAAGTTGCTGAGCGCCCTACCTATCAGACTCCCTATAAGCACGGTTAGCAAAAAGGCGACCATACCGTTGCCCAAGGACAGGAACTCCTTGACCTTAACGTTCCTTAAGATGGGAGGTAACACCCTCACTAGATGAGCCAGCAAAGGCAGAAGCGCGACGACTCCTATTACCGAGTAGAGCTTCTCCCTATAGGGTAAGGCCATTAATATTCCTAAGCCGGCAGAAAGGGCTAACACACCGCTGAAGTACAGGCCGACGACGTTGGCCTTCAGGTCCCTAGACAGGGTTTTCTGATCGTAGATTATGTACGCCGTTATTACAAGCCCTAACCCTATTCCCACCGCGAAGCCTACTATACTGTTAACGTACGCTGGCACTACACCTAAGAGCAACATCACTATCGTGAGCCCTATAGTCGCGTTCCTTCCCAGGTTCGCCAAGCCTTTTGTCAAGTCTTAATTTTTCGTTAAAAATCTAAGCGAGACGGGTTACGCTTGAGGACGAATCCACCCGTTCTAGCGGTTCACGGAGGGGCAGGTAACTGGAGCGAGGAGATGTTAGAGAAGGCCAAGCTGGAGCTGGCCAAGGCCCTGGAGAGAGGGTACGAGGAGTTCAAGAGGGGTTCTTCGCTAGAAGCGGTGGTTGAGGCCGTCGCTTACATGGAGGACTCGGGCGTCTTCAACGCGGGGGTGGGGGCGGTTCCAACGGAAAGGGGCACCAGGAGGACAGACGCTGGCGTTATGCTAGGACCTGGATTAAAGGTGGGAGCCGTTGGGAACACCAGGTTAAAGAACCCCATTAGGGCAGCGTTGAGGGTGTTGCAGGAGGGGAGGCACGTGTTGATAGTCTCAGAAGGCGCCGAAGAGGTCTCGGGTAGCCCGAGTCAGGGCGTCTTCGACACCGTCGGGGCCGTTGCGCTAGACAAGGACGGCACGCTCGCCGCGGCTACTAGCACCGGGGGGATCGCTGGTAAAAGGGAGGGGAGAATAGGCGACTCCCCTATCCCAGGTGCCGGGTTCTACGCCACTTACGAGAGCGCCTCCTCTTGTACCGGCGTAGGGGAGTACATAATGAGGGTGCTTCCAGCTAAGGAGGTCGACATACTCATCTCCATGGGCTTCGACGCGGAGTCAGCCTCTTTGGCCGTCACGCGAAAAATGACGAGGTTGTTCGGTGACCACACCTTCGGAATTATAGTATTAGATAAATACGGTAACTTCGGATATGCATTTAACACCAGAGCGATGCCGAGGGGCTTAAAGGACTCCGTTAGGACGCTGGTGGAGGGACCTTGACGAAGACGCTTATATTGAGCAATGTCCGCTTCCCAGAACCTCACGTGGAGAGTTACCTGTCAATCATCATCAAAAAGGAGGAGCCTGAAGTGATAGTTCTTAACGGCGATACTACCCAGTGCTTCTGGGACTACGAGTGCCCAAGGGTAATAGACGTGCTATACGTCATTAGGAGCCTAGCACCCTGGGCTCACATAGTTTACGTTCAGGGAGACCTCGATCCTCACGCCCCTAAGTGTATAACATCAGAGCCGAGGTATAGGGAGGAAATAACCGCTACATCCGTTTACGTCATGGAAGTCTCGTCGACGAAATACTTCGTTCTTCACGGCCATCAGTACGAGCTCGACAACATAAGGAAGAGCCTGAACGCCGGCCCGTGGGACTGGATAATTCTTGGTCAGTATAAGAAACTCGAGGTCGACAGGCTTGCCAGGATAATCTACTCGGGAGGAATAACGAGGGACTTCCCACCAGAGGCGAGGGGTTACGTAGTCATTGATGAGACATCTTTTTACATTAGATCCTTAAGGTAAGTCCCGTGATTTGCGCGCTCCTGTACCTCAGCGACGAGTCCTTATTCGAACGAGGCGAAGAGGGCTCTCTCGCCTCCGAATTGCTCAGGGAGGCCCTCCATTACGCCAGGAAGTCGGGCGACAAGAGACTCAGCGTTTTCGTCATAAAACCTTTGGACTCCGCCAAGGTCTTCGAGGCGTTCAGGTCCGCCATCCAAGACAACTTGGACATATCGCTCACCATATACTCCTGGAAGGGAGGAGGCTTTCCGAAGCTCGAGAACTGTAAAGTCCTAGTGATCTGCGATGAGACCTATAGGCAGGATAAGGTCACGAACGAGTTACCTAACGAGATAAAGGTGAAGGTCGAGAAGTATTTGTGTAAGGGAGAACGCTAGCGTTTAAATTAAGTCAAGAGGAGTAGAGTCGCATGAGTTCAGTCGAGAGTTTCGACGTCCTCATCGTCGGTGGAGGCTTCGCGGGCGCTTCAACCGCGTACAACTTAGCCAAGAAGGGCCTTAAGGTTCTTTTGATCGACAGCAAGCCCTGGGAGAGGATAGGAGACAAGCCCTGCGGGGACGCCGTGAGCAAGGATCACTTCGACAGGCTCGGGATGCCTTATCCCGAGGGAAAGGAGCTGGAACAGAAGATCGAGGGGATCAAGATCTACAGCCCCGATATGAAGACCGTTTGGACCGTAAAGGGCGAGGGATTCGAACTCAACGCACCTGCATACAACCAGAGGATCCTTAGGGAGGCCGAGAAGGGAGGGGTGGAGATTAGGGACATGACCACGGCCGCTAGGCCCGTATTTTCAGACGGATTCGTCAGGGGGGCGGTCCTCGTGGATAGGAGGACTAACAGGGAGTACGAGGTCAGGGCGAAGGTCGTGGTTGAGGCCACGGGCTATAGCATGAGCGTCAGATCTAAGCTGCCCCCTGGTCACGTCCTAGCCGAGCCCCTGGACGATAAGGACACGGACATCGCCTATAGGGAGGTCGGGTACACTTCGGCCAACATAGAGGAGCCCGAATACCTGAGAATTTTCATTACCCAGCAGGCCAGCCCTGGAGGGTATTGGTGGTACTTCCCGAAAGGTAAGGACAAGGTGAACGTGGGGCTAGGCATTCAGGGAGGTATGAACTACGGTAGCGTCCACGAGTACTACAGGAAGTACTTGAGCGTTTACGCTCCAGACCTCAAGGAGGTCAAGATCAGGGGAGGCGCGTTAGTCCCGACCAGGAGGCCCATAACGACGCTGGTGTGGAACGGGATGATAGTGGTAGGCGACTCGGCCTTCACCGTGAACCCGGTTCACGGCGGAGGTAAAGGTTCCGCTATGATTTCGGGCTACTGTGCTGCGAAGGCCATCCTTAACGCCTTCGAGGTAGGGTCTTTCGACGCGAGGACCCTTTGGGACGCGAACAGGTGCTACTTGGAGATGTACGGGGCTAAGCAGGCCAGCCTCGAGATTTTCAGGAGGTTCCTTCAGAAGCTGAGTGACGCCGACATAAACTACGGAATGGAGAAGAGGGTCATAAGAGAGGAAGACCTGTTGGACGCGAGCGTTTCCGGGGATCTTCATCTATCCGTCGCTGATAAGGCGATGAGGATCCTGGCTGGCTTGGGTAGGCCCAGCCTCCTGTTCAAGTTGAAGACTGTGGCTGACTTCATGGGCCAGATGAAATTATTATACAAGAGATATCCCGCAACTCCCGAAGGTCTGGAGAGGTGGAAAGCCGAAGTTAAGGAACTAATCGAAAGGTTTGAAATAGCACTAAGGTAATTAACGCCAAGTAAGGTACTACCAAGGGGATCCAGTAGGTTTTCTTCACGAAGGAACCCACGAACTCTAGGGAACTCATCATTTGCGATACGAAATCGCCTAAGACCTTTACGTCACTCACCTTAACTATTCCCGAGTAAGCCTTTACCGGCCTTAGTTCGGCGAGAGCTTCCTTCAGTAACCTCCTAGACTCTTCTATCAGGACCCTACAGCTCCTAGCCGGCTCATAGAGCGAACCTAGAAAAGTCCCCGTGCACGTGTGGTCGTCTGGAGTCACCAGGATCACCCTATCGTAACCCTCCACCTGGCTTATCGCCTTGGCGAGACATTCGTGGGAGTTGTTGGCGTACACGTAAACGATTCCTACCCTCTTCTCCGCATCGGAAACGGCGAACACCTTAACCTTTCTGTTGCACAGCCCGGGACAGTCCTCAGAATCGGGTAAGGCCGCCTCCTTATAGGCGAAGTACAGGGGCCTCTCGTTCTCTCGTTTCAAGGAGCTTAGCGCCTCCTTCACGTCCTCTACGTCTTTCCGGTCAATATCGACCTTCAGCACCTCACTGTGCGTATCTATGAGATAGTTCCCCGTGCCGTAACTGTAGTTCCAAAGGCTTTCAGGGAGGTCATCTATTCCGAACCCGGGTCTCGCAAGGAAGGTAAGCGACTTGCCCTGAAAGAGTAGGCTGATCCCGCTCATCCTCCCCTTCTGCCAGAACTTCACACCGTAGAACTTTTCCTCCTTCCACTCGCCTCTCCTTATGAAGTCAACTACGCTGTTGACGACCTTGAGGGACTCGCTCCTGCTCACCGCGTCTAACTCATGGCTTCCTGGGCCGTGAAAAGCGGTGCAATCGTTACACCTCTCCTCTAGATCGTAGAGGAACCTGCTGCTCCCCGCTTCCCCGAACAGTCCGAAGTGGAGCTTAGGCACTACTAGGACCTTATCGCCGAGCTTGAAGAGCGTCACTATCACGTCAGTCTTAACGCCAGAAAGGCTAAGGAAGGAGTCCACCAGGCGATAGTCCTTATGGATCGAGCCGGTTAAGAACGGCCTCAACACCTCTAAACTCTTGAAGCCATGGAAACTCAGGGCCTTCGAGTTAACGAGATGAATATAAGCCGCAAAAGACGCTGTTATCAACGCGATATAGGCAATGTATTCAGGCATGAAACCGTAGAAGATAGACGGTAAACCGCCTTGAACTAGCATGACGAAGTATGTGTACCACTCCTTATAGTAAGCGACCACAACGTAGCCGATGAGAGGGAGCAGGATTCCTAACGCGTAGATCGGCTGTAGAGGAGTTAACGACATGATCAGATAGAAAAACATCGAGGCGTCGTAAGCGAAGACGGCGAACTTTGCCTGCTTGAAATAAAGCGCGATACCCAGAGCTAAGTAGAGTAACGCGGCCTCCAGGAACTCCGTTCCTAAGGCTATACTCCTTATCCACACCATCAAGGTCTCAGCGACGCCTAAGCCGGCTATCAGCCGGAAGGCCGGAAGCCTCTTCAGCTTCGAGTAGTACTCCCTCACCAGCTCCTCCTTGCTCCTCACAATTATTTACCTCCAACGAGACTTCTCTAATCGGCTTGCTGAGCAAGGAGGATTTGGGAGCTGATAAATTAATCCGCAGGGACTTAGGGGACTGTGAGTTCTATGTAGCTGAAATAGGTAATAACGACTTCCTCATAGCGATATACAGGGGAAGGAGGGGCTATTACGCGAAGATCTCGTTACCCTATTCTGGTGAGTGGGACTGTGAGTGGATCCTATATCAGCCCGAGGGTCTATTCGCCTTCGCGGAGGATTACGAGAAGCTTAAAGGCGAGATAAGGTCAAAGCTTATGGAGCTTTATGACCTCGCCACTGGAAAATTACGACCTTATTATCAGTGACATTGACGGCGTCGTATTAAGAGAGGACGTCCCCATTAGGGATAACCTAGAGGCGCTAAGGGAACTGAAGCGAAAAGGCAAGAGAATAATCTTCATCACGAACAATTCCGGCTTCAGTAGGCTCCTCCTTTCGCGCCAACTCAGGTACTTGGGCCTGGACGTGAACCCCGACGATATAGTGACCAGCGGGGTCGCCGCGGTCCAATACCTCAAGGAAAGAACCAACGTAAGGAGAGTGTTCGTGGTGGGCGAAGAGGGGCTTATGGAGGAGCTAAGGATGAACGGGTTTCTGGTCGTCACCCAGTGGGAAGCGGAGAAGGAAACCCCCGACGCGGTGGTGTTAGGCCTGGACAGGCTAGCGACTTACGATAAATTATCGACAGCGATGATGTGTATCCACAAAGGAGCCCTGTTCGTGGTCACGAACATGGACAGACTATGGCCGTCAAACGACGGCCCGAGACTGGGGGCGGGAGCGCTCGCCTCCGCGATAATGTACGCGTTGAGAAGGGAGCCGGACTTCGTTGCGGGGAAACCTAACGGGTGGATACTCGAGGTAGCGAAGAGGGTCGCCAAGATCCCCGAGATTAAGAGGGCTGTGGTGATAGGGGATCAACTCGAGACTGACATAAGGATGGGCAACGAGAACGGCTATGATACCGTCCTGGTCCTGACGGGGATCTCGAAGAGGGAGGACATTGAGAGGTCGGGCATAAGGCCCACTTACGTCGTCAACACGCTGAAAGAGCTTTTATGATTACCAAATCTAAGAATTTCCTTGACGGCGGCCATGCCCAGCTGACGCCCACGCCGTTGGGAGGATGAGGCTGGGGCCTCCCTATGCCTCTATTACTCTAAGCAAGTCGGCCTGGTCGAGCTTATATACAGCCAGATATACGTCGGAAACACGCTTCAGGTCGGCGTTCTCCCCCCTTATCATCACGCTTATCAAGGTCGAATTAGCCTCCTTCAGAGATCTCCTCACAGTAGTCTCAGCTATCTTGTCCTCACCGTCGGTCAGAATTATTATCTCACTGACACCCTTAACGTGACCTTCCTTGATGTCCTCACACGCGGCTATTACTGCTCTGCTGATGTCTGTTCCGCCTCCTCCCCTAACCTTGCTCAGGTACTCGACCATCTTCATCGCGTCCCTGGATTTGGCGTTCTTGGGAACCTTAACCAGAGGGTAGGGGATGTTATCGAAGAACCTGAGGTAGAAGTCCCTATTCTCCTTTCTGGCCCTGTTATAAAGCGCTAAGGCGACGGCCTTGGCCCACAGAATCTTCTCCCCGTCCATGCTCCCTGACTTGTCTAGCAGGAGGTATATGGGTCCCATGGCCTCCTTCACTTCCTTCTGATAAAGCAACAGCTCCCCTTCGGCGAACTTCACGTAGAACAGCTCCTCAGGGAGCGCCAACTCGCTAGGGACTATCCTCTCTAAATCTATTCCCCTCTCGTACCCGTAAAGCTCCCCTCTGACGTATCTAGTGCGCCTTTTCTTAGTCGTCATCCCGATCTTCGGTATCCCGCTCAGGAACTCCAGGATCTTCCTCATGTCGCTGTTCCTGGCCAGCTTGAGAACCTCATAAACGTCCGAGTCAGCAGTGAAGATCGACCCGGTTCCCGCCGATTGGCCCCCGAGGATCCTCTCCAAGTTCTTGACCGCGGTAGCGTCCTCAACGGCCTTGGCCATGGCCTTCTCGTGAGCCTGCTTTAGGACCCTCTTCGTGGTCTCCGAGAACCTTTGCGACTGTTTCTCGGAGTTCCCTGACGTCGTGCCTTCCCCTTCCTTCAGCTCCCTTAGGATTTGCTCCGCCGCCTCCCTCTCCTCCTTCGACTGAGAGGTCTTAGAGACCCTTTCCAGCTCCTCCATTAAGTTCTGAACGTAGCTGACGGTGAAAGCTAAACTTACCGTGGAGTTCGCGACGGTGAAATTCCTGCTTCTTTCTATGGTTTCGCTCGTTATCATCGACTCGATTAAAGAGTACTCCATCCCTTCGTCTGGAGATATATCGTCCTTCAGCTTCAGGATCGGAAAGGGTAAGTAGTGAACGTAATAGGTGTCGGTGAGGAGGGTAGTCTTTACCTTTACTTCTCTCCCCATAACGCGGGAAAGAATGGATCTTATTCTTTCCCCTCTATAAACAACGATGGGGTCAAAGTAGTCAACTCCTCTTAAAGAGCCGGTCATGTGTAAATCCCTAGTTTCTTCGCTATTTTCTCCAACAACGCGTCTATTTCCGCCACCACTTCCCTGGAGTACTTCTCCACCTTCTCATCGCCAGACTCTCTGCCTAAAGAGATGACCCTGTCCCTCGCCATCTTGAAGCTCCTAATCAGCTCTATCAACCTCGGGTCGTTCTCTGGGGCCGTCTCCACGAACTTCTGGGTCTCCTTGACGTTGGTCAGGATATCGTTCAGCTCCTTCATGTACCTCAATGGGGTCTTCAGCTCCTCGGATAGCAGAGCCGAAACCTTCTCGTAGTCGTCCTGTTCCCTCGGAGCTATGTACTTAATGACTATGAGGTCCTCCTCCTCGGTCTTCAGTCTGCCGTTCAACAGGGCGTGGGCCGCTGCTAACTTTATGACCTTCCCTTTTCTCCTGTCGCTGAGGTGTATTCCCTTCTCCTCTAGCATCATGAAGAGCCTAAGAAGCTTGCTCCTTATGGGGGAGTAATCCACCTTTGGAAGGTAGGAGTAAATCAGGTCCAAGTCTTCTATGGTCATTATGGGTTCCTTGACCACCCATTTGCTCGTGAACTCCAGCTCCCACGCGGCCTGAACCAGTTCGCCCCACTTGTCCTCCCCCACGGGTTTTGTGAAGTGCCTGAGGAGTATCCTATCGTAAAGGGCTTCCAGCTCCGGCTCGTCGGGTACCCTGTTGCTGGCGGCTATGAGCGTCCTTAATGGGGTCTTGATCACGTTATAACCGTCATATATGACCCTCTCGTTTAACAGTGACAGTAACGCGTTGAGGATAGCGGAGTTAGCGTTGAATATCTCATCCAAGAAGGATATCTCGCTTTCGGGAAGTTTATCTTTCGTTATCCTCTTGTAAATCCCTTGCTTCAACGCGTTTATATCCAGGGCTCCGAAGAGCTCAGCCGGCTCGGTGTATTTCGTCAGCAGGTACATGAAGAATTTTGCATTGAGCAGGTCGGCTGCTCTCCTCACTATCGCGGACTTAGCGGTTCCAGGCTCTCCTATGAGGATAGCGTGCTCCTTCGTCATGAGGGCTAGCGTCACGATTTTGGCCTCCTCCTCTCTCCCCACGAAAGGATTCGATAGGGCCTCCACGAACTTCTTAGGAAGGGAAAGAATTCTACTCTCCTCGACCAACGCCGTCCTGATAAGAAGTCTCGAGTCAACTTAATAAATACACGTTAGTTCGACACCCCTAGGAAACTAGCGCGATCCGCCCTTAGAAAGTGCCTAGCTACGTCATTTCATCTTAATTTAAATACTACGGGACCGAGCTAACGTGGACAAACGAATCGAGTCGAATCGAAATGTCGGAAGAGAAGGTAGGTAATCTAAAACCGAACCAAGAAAACGTGAACGTAACCGTAAGGGTTTTAGAAACCTCCGAGCCCAGGACGATCCAAACCAAGAACGGCCCGAGGACTATAAGTGAAGCGGTCGTCGGCGACGAAACGGGTAGAGTGAAGCTGACCCTGTGGGGTAACTTGGCGGGCAAGGTCAAAGATGGGATGGTTGTGAAGATCGAAAACGCTTGGACTTCGGTGTACAAGGGGAAAGTCCAGCTCAACGCGGGCAACAGGTCTAAGATCAACGAAGCGAACGACGGAGAAGCCCCTCCAGCCGACCAAATACCGACGAACGAGCCGGAAGCTCCCTATGTGCCTCAGAAAAGGAGTTACGGTAGGAGGAACTACTCCAAGGGGTTCGGAGGTCGTAGACGAGAGTTCGAGGAGGAAGAGGAATGAACTACGAGGAGATCAAGGGCGCCAAGCCCCAAAAGAGGGGCAAGGTCGTAGACGTGCTGGAAGACCAGGACAGTTACGTGATACAGCTGGACGAGAATAAGATCTTCCAGGTAGCCTCGATAGCATATTACGTATGGGAGATGTGCGACGGAACGAGGACGGTTCAAGACATTGTGGGCGAGATAAGCAAGGAGGCGAACCTCAGCGAGGCGGAAGTGAGCGGACCCATAACTCAGATCTTAGAGGAGTTAAGCAAGGCCGAACTGATCGTAATGTAAAGGGAAAAGCCGCGAAGAAAACAAGACAAGGGATAGGTAAATTTTTACTTGAACTCTCGTACCCTCACGCCTGTAAATGAGAGTTAAGGCTCCTTCGAGTTCCGCTAACCTCGGCTCGGGCTACGACGTTTTAGCGGTCGCTCACGACGCGTTTTACGATACTGTCGAGCTTCAGGCGACGCCATCCACCGAGGCTAAGGTCGAAATAGTAGCCGAAGGAACGCCTTCGGACCCCCTAAAGAACAGCGCTTCATATGCCGTCATGAGGATGCTCGACGAAATGAACCTCAAGTACAGGGTAAGGATTGAGCTCATAAAGGGGGTTCCTCCAGGCTTAGGCCTGGGGTCCAGCGGAGCGTCGGCTGCCGCCGCAGTTGTGGCGCTGAACGAGGTCCTGAAGCTCGGTTTGAGTCCCGACGATTTAGTGAGGTTCAGCTCTTACGGCGAGGAGGCAGCTGCAGGCTCTGCCCATCCGGATAACGTGGCGGCAAGCGTGGTGGGAGGCTTCGTGGCCGTCGTCAGCCAAAACCCGCTGAAGGTGGTTAGAATCCCACATAATTACGATTTCAGCTTCATGATCTTCATCCCAGAGGTCACCATAACTGAGAAAACTAAGAAGGCCAGAGAGCTCGTGCCCAAGGAAATAGCCACGTCAAAGTACGTCAGTAACCTAAGGTTCGCCACCGCCCTGCTACTCGGCTTACAGAAAGGAGATAGGGACCTGTTAAGGCTAGGGTTGAACGACGAGATAGTGGAGAAATCTAGGGAGCCCATGTTCCCATATTATCCCAAGCTCAAGGAGGTGGCGTTGAAGTACAACGCGATTGGGGCCTGTGTGAGCGGCGCGGGCCCTAGCGTGTTAGTCTTCGTGGACGAGAGGACCGACGTGGAGTCCCTGAAGAGGGAGGGTTTGAGCGTTTGTGAAGCGTACGGCTTAAGGTGCAAAATTAAAATGTCGAAAGTCTCTGAAGGTGCGAGAGTTGAGGGAAACGACTAAGTACGTTAGGGAAACGGTCGACGAGAGGACCGGTGCGATAACTACACCGATCTATCAGACCGCGGCCTTCGACTTCCCTCAGGGCGAGAAATACAGGTATTCCAGAGAGCTAAACCCCACGGTAGAGGAGCTCAACAGGAAAATAGCTGAGGCCGAACGCACCGAGATGGGCGTATCGTTCTCCTCGGGGATGGGTTCCATATCTTCTACTGCCTTCGCGTTACTGAGGCCTGGAAGCAGGGTCCTGATACACGTCGACGTCTTCGCCCGCACCTTGAGGTTCTTCAAGGACCTGATGGGCAGGTTCGGGGTCGAGACGGTCGTCACGCCGCCAGGAAACGAGAAGTTCGTGGAGGCCCTGAGCTCAGGAAAATTCGACCTCGCTTTCGTAGAGTCCATTTCGAACCCCGTGCTTAACGTCATGGACGTCGAGACCATAGGGAAAATAGCGAGGGAATCTAACGTCATTTTAGTCGTCGATAATACGTTCGCCACACCAACGAACCTGAACCCCACCGTCTATGGGGCCCACGTGGTGATCCACAGCGCTTCAAAGTTCATCTCCGGTCATAACGACGTGATAGCGGGCTTAGCCGCAGGTAAGAGGGAACTCATGGAGAGGATAGACCAGACAAGGAGAACTTTGGGTACGTCTCTAGACCCACACGCGGCGTTCCTGGTGATTAGGGGATTCAAGACTTTGAAGGTAAGGATGGAGGCGATAGAGAGGAACGCCATGGCGTTGGCAGAGTTCCTGGCAGAGCATCCGAAGGTCAAGAAGGTCTACTATCCTGGCCTGCCCTCCCACGAGACTCACGATGTGGCGAAGAGACTCCTCAAGGGGTACGGAGGTGTCCTGAGCTTCGAGATAAAGGGAGGAAAGGAGGAGGCATACAGGCTAATGAATAACCTGAAGGTTATCCTGCGGGCTCAGACCATAGGTGGGGTGAACTCTACCATATCCCACCCCTTAACCATGTCCCACAGGACTTTGACCAAGGATGAGGCGCAAATGGCGATGATAAACGAGTCCCTGATCAGGCTTTCCGTAGGTATAGAGGACCAGAACGACCTAATAGAGGACCTTGACAACGCCCTCAGGTCGATTTGAGCCCCTTAAGCCTCGCCCTAAGTTCTTCCTCTAAAAGCGCCTTAACTTCGTCCCTGTGAACCCTTGTTATGTGAAGGAACATTCCCTTCTTGGTAAAAGGGCCCTTACTGCACAAATTACAGTAAATGAGCCCGTTGGCTTCACGCGATATGTGCGTCGCCACCGCCATGGCGGTCGCCTTAGCGATTTCCAGCATTCCTAAACTCACAACCTTCTCGAACTCCTCGTCCTCGACGTGCATCCTGGAAGCGAGCTTCGCCGTTATCTCTACCAATTTCTCCGCGGTTACGGAAACGGAGGACAGCAGCTTCATCCCCTCGAGAGGGTTATGGCGAGAGTTATCGCAGTCAAGGTGGTGAGGTTCGATAGGGCGGTCCTAGGATCTGAGAGATCGACGAACTCCGAGAGCTCCGCTATGTCAACTCCCAAGGAGTTCAGGAGCTTCGCCGTCCAGAAGAAGACTTCCTTCACGTCGTTAAGACTAACGTTCCCTGACTCCTTAAGCTCAATGAGTCTATCCAAGAACTCCGCGAACTCCTCCTCGGTCATCTCATTGAATATGGCCTCAAAACCGTTCTTGATCTTGTCTCCTAAGACTTCGGCCAGACCGGGGGAGTATATCACTGGCGATATAGCGTCTAACCACTGGTCGAACCGCCTCAGCATGACCCCTTTAATGTCGTCGTCCAATTCGCCGAGACCTTTCAGGACGGATGACATAGAAACGATCTCGGCCAAGGCAGTGCCGTAAGATATGCTCTCTTGAATTTCCTCCTGAGTCTTAATGTTCTCAGTGAACTCCTCTATCCAATCCATCAGCAATAAGGCTATTGAGTGATTTTCTTAAACTAGCCAGGTATGTAATACTACGCGAGTGAACCGTAACACCCTAGCCTGAATGCAAACCTAAGACCCCAGAACATTAGGAGTAAGAACGGTTAAGAACCTTATGAGAAGGGCATTGGTGATCGGAATAGGAGGCGGAGGCGACGCCGTCTCCGCTCTGGTTATCAAGAGCTACTACGAGAAGTTGAGCTACGAGACGGTCCTAGGGGCAGTACTGTGGGAGAGGTTCGTTGTGGACCCTGTTCCTGGACCGATATGCGCCGAGGACCTGATAAACTTCGTCCCTTTCGCTAGCTCCATTTACTGGGTAAACGAGAGGACCGAAGCCCTGAGGGGAGAGAAGCCCTTCATCGTTAGGCCCCAGCTCTCCAACGTGTTGAGCGCGATTAAGGAAAGAGGCGTGGGCATTTGCATAAGGGACGCCCCCGAAACGCTGGCCAAGGAACTGAGGGACTTCGTTAACGACTTGAAGGTTGACGTAGTGATCGGAGTCGACGCGGGCGGCGACGTTCTGGCCAAGGGTTGTGAGCCCGGTCTTTCCAGTCCCTTAATAGACTTCACGATGCTCTCTACTCTCACGAAGCTGGAGAAGGAAGTCAACACGCTGTTGGCGGTAATGGGCCTTGGGAGCGACGGGGAACTTGAGGTTGGCTATCTATTGAGAAGGGTTGCTGAGATCGCCTCCAAAGACGGCTTGGTGGACATCAAGGGATACGATCTGGAGAGCTACAACACGGTTTCTAAGGCGCTGGAGTACGTAGAAACGGAGGCGTCACGCATACCGTGGATGGCGTTCAAGGGTCTGTTTGGCGATTACCAGCTGAGAGGAGGCCTCAGGAAAGTTGAGGTTAGCCCCTTGACTTCTATCGCCTTCCTGATGAGACCAGGAGTGGTGGCTCAGACGTCGCCCCTCTATCATGCGATAGAGGGCGCTAGGACGCTCGAGGAGATAAGGGCCAAAATGAACGAGGTCGGCGTGTTCACGGAATACGACTTGGAGATGGAGCTGTACAAGTTGATGAATCACGGGAAGAAGAGGGCGAGCTATGCCGACGCCGACACAGTCAGAAAGGAGGCCAGGAAGAGGCTGGGAGCGGTAAGGCTCCCGTGTTAATACCCTAATCTATAAAACAATTTCTTTAAACTCGTTTAGCCTTGTAAAGCTAGGTTTGGGAATCCTTGAAGAACTTATGAAAGAGTACATGCTTACGCAGGAGGACATAGACTTCGCCCTAGAGAGAGCCAAGGGAATTCTCCTAGGCTACGCCATGGAGCATAAGGCCTTCAGGGTGCTCATGAGTCTGGACTTCAAGGACGTTAAGTTCGTGGATAAGCCCACCCACGACTTCGAAGCGGTGAAAGACGATGAGAAATACTACATTGAGGTGAAAGCCACTAGGAAGTCGCCGACCAAGGAGTACAGCGCGTTCAAGCTGGCCATGATCGCGTCCCTCGATGGCATTCACGCCACCCTGGTGATGAAGCCCGAACCGAAGCTTTTCATTACTGAGGAGATCCTGAGCGAGCCGAAGAGGATACTCTTCAGGTTCTTCAAGGAACTCTACAAGAAGGACTACGACGGATTAAGGGCGTTACTGTCCGACGAGAAGGCCGTGGAGGTCCTCTCTCAGTACAGAAGGGTTTTGCAGCAGTATAAGATTAGCTTGGACGAGGTCATGAACTACCAAGAACGGCTTTTATAATTTAACTCCGCCTTGTTGAGGTAGTTATAAACCGTCTTGTGCTCCTTTCCTTCCAGGAGCATCTCCACGGCGTTTTTGGCTATGTCCGCCTGATCTGCCCTCCCCAGAATCGCTATGTACCAGTCGCCCACTAGAATGTTGACGCCCGTGTACTCCTGGATAATCTTCTTCGTCTTGCCCTTCTCACCTATGACCCTACCTTTCAACCTCTTCGCGTCCTCGGGTGATTTAGCGTAATCCTTCAGCTCGATCACGTGTAGGGCGTAGTCCTCGGATATCAGCATTAGAGCGTCGTGCTCGGAGAAGCCCATGGCTATAGCCTTAAACACGTTCACCGCCTTGAAGGCCATATAAGAGTCTGCCTCGCCCGGCATGATCCTTATTGCCTTGTTAGCCTCGTCGATCACGACCTTGATCCCTAACCTCTTCTCTAAAACCTCAGCCACGCGTTTGGCAAGCTCGAGCTTATCGTCGGGAACTGAAACGTAAAACAAAGCCTAAGTCCCTGGCCTCACCTTTTCCCACAGTTCGTTAAAAACCCTTTCAGGATCCCTTACCTCGATTCCGTGGGACTCAAAGAACTTGGAAACGTTCTTTAGATCCCTCATTAGGAGCTCCTCAGCGTTCTCGTGAGTGATTGGCACGGCTTGCCCCACATCTATTATGTAACATTTACCCTGATAGACCATGACGTTGTACTCGCTCAGATCGCCGTGAATTAACTTGGCTCTAGTTACCATGCTCTCTATTTGTAACATCACGTCGGCGTATAGATCGGCCGTTATCTCGTCCTCCGGAAGCTCGTAAAGCATCGGCGCCCTCGTCCCTTCCTCACCGATGAACTCCATGGCCAGGATGTTCTCCAAGACCGCGATAGGCCTCGGGACCCTAACTCCGTTGTTGTACATTCGCTCTAGGTTGCCGTATTCCTTCTTCGCCCATAGCGTGAGGAGCTTCCTAGAGTTGGTTGCCTTCGCTCCCTCGAACCTCGGGTCGCTGAACATGTACTTCTCTATCGCTCTCTTGCTCTGGGCCGTGCTCACGTAGTATATCTTCAGTGCGACCCAGCTACCGTCGTAAGTCACGGCAGGATAAACCTTAGCTTCCTTACCAGAAGAAATCGCTCCAAAAATTTTCTTTAAATTAAGTCTTCTCGAGATCTTTATAATATTTAGATAAGTCCTCGTATCTATCGTGCTGTCAACTACCTTAAAAAGGTCCTCATCCTTTCTTCTTTTCTCTTCTTTTTCTACCTTCTTCAAAACCTTATCCTCTTAATTGCTCAAGTAGATCCTTATCCACAATGCCCTCTTCAACCAGCTTCCTTAGCTCGGAGTCTTCGTATCTGTAAACAACGTCGCACTTGTTAGGCTGGAAGTCCCAAGGCTGGACAACGACCACGTCGCCCTCCTTGATCCACATCCTCTTCTTGTATTTACCCGGTATTCTTCCCATCCTCTCCTTGCCGTCCAAGCAAAGGACTTGGACGTGCTCCGCCCCTAAAAGCTTCTTGACTACGCAGATCACCTCGTAAGGCTCAGGCTTCCTCAGCTCCTTAACTTGGCTTTGCTCCGCTCTCTTCTTTGTCACCTAATCCATCACCGTGTTGCTTTCTTCTTCAGTCGTTCACTTAAAAAAGCTAGAGAGGCCTGAGTAGCTCCACGGCGACAGCTGTAGCCCCGCCGGTACCGTGACACAAGCTGGCTATTCCGATCCTACCTTTCATCGTGGACAGCACGTTGAGCAGGGTGACGATTATCCTTGCCCCAGTGGCGCCTATCGGGTGACCAAGAGCTATCGCTCCCCCGAACACGTTCAGCTTATCATAGGGAATGCCGAGATACCTGTTCACCAGAACGCTGTTCACCGCGAACGCTTCGTTGTTCTCGAAGAAATCCACCTTCTCGACCGTCAGGTTAAGCCTCTCCAATAGTTTCTTTATGGCAGGAACAGGAGCCTCAGTGAATCTCCAGCTCTCTATCCCAGCCCAGCTGTAGCCCGTGATCCTCGCTATAGGCTCGACCCCGTATTCTTTAACGGCTTTCTCACTCATCAGGACTAGCGCGGCCGCGCCGTCGGAAATCTGGGAGGAGTTCCCCGGAGTATGGTAGCCGTCGGGTGAGAAGGCGGGCTTGAGGGCGGCCAGCTTCTCGGGTGACGTGTCCCTCCTTATACCCTCATCGGCGCTGAAAACCTTGCCGTCAAGCAGGGGGACGGGCACTATTTCCTTCGCGAAATACCCTTTGTCCGTCGCCTCCGCGGCCCTCTTGTGACTCATGTAAGCCACCTCGTCCAGCTCCTTCCTGGTTATGCCGTGGGCCTTGGCTACCATATCGGCCTCCATGCCCATGAGCTTCAAGTTGAACGGGTCCGTGAGACCGTCCATGAGCATCGTGTCGATGAAGTTCAGGCTTTTACCGAACAACATCTTCACTCCCCATCTCACGTCGGGGTCGACCGCCAACCTGGCCCTGCTCATGCTCTCCATTCCTCCGGCAACAATCACGTCGGCGTCCCCGCTCTTGATCATCTGAGCAGCGTTAATCACGCTCATCATACCGCTAGAACACACCATATCCACGCAGTAGCCATCCACATCCATCGGGATTCCAGCCTTCACCGCCGCCTGCTTAGCTAAGTCCTGGCCGTAGCCCGCCCTGAGGATGTTCCCCATAATCGTTATGTCGATTTTCTCAGGGGGTACGTTAGCCCTCTTCAAGGCCTCCCTTATCACCAAAGCCCCTAAATCCGTGGGGTTGACGTCCTTGAGGGACCCCCCGAACTTACCGATGGGGGTCCTAACTGCCGAGACTATATAAACGTCCACGGGGCGACATGGGAGAGGATTCAAAATAAGCTTTTCTGAACGCGTTTAATGACGTTTAATTCAGCTTATACCCTCTTAAATCGTAAAAGGACGCCTCCTCTATCACGACTTTCACCCAATTGCCCAAAGAGCTCTCGTTCTTAACGACGACGGGAATGTAATTCCTTAACCTGCCTATGACCGAGCCCTTCCTACCCAGCTCAGTCGTTAGGACCTCTACGGTCTTGCCCACGTACTCGCTGTGGATATCATAGGCTATCGACTCGTAGAGGCCCATAGCGGTTTTCATCCTCTCCTTCTTAACGCTGTCCGGGACCTGTGGGAGCCCAGCGCTCACGGTGTTCGGTCTTATTGAGTACATGGCTAAGTGGATCCTCTCGAACCTCAGCTCCTTCATGAGATCCAAGGTCTGCTGGAAGTCCTCCTCGTCCTCCCCTGGGTGGCCCACGATTATGTCGGTGGCCACGCTCAGACCTGGGACTTTCGACCTTAGCTCCTTTACTAATCGCTTGTACTCGTCGATCGTGTATTTCCTGTTCATGAGCTTCAACACCTTATCGCTTCCCGACTGCACGGGTAAATGAACGAACTTGTACACCTTCTCCACGTTTAGCGCTTCGACCAGGCCGTCCACTATACTCATGGCCTGTTCTGGAGTCATCATGCCCACCCTAACCATGAAGTTCCCCTCAATCTCCGCGACTTTTTCCACCAGGTCGGGTAGCCTCACCTTCCCGCCTAGGTCTAGGCCATAAGCTGCCGTGTCCTGAGCTGTGAGCTCTACCTCTACGGCCCCTTTAGCGACGGCCTCCTTCACGGCCTCCACGATCTCTCTCATTGGATAACTCCTTAGCTTCCTCCTGGCGAGTTTAGTTATGCAGAACGAGCACTCGCCCGCGCAACCGTCGGCGATCGGGACGATGAAGATCTTACCCTCGAACACTCTGGGCACTTTAACCGCTTTAGTCCCCTCGAGGATCACCTGCCTTTCCGGCGACTCGACGACCTCCGCTATCCTTTCGACGGCCTGAGGGCCCAGTACGGAGGCCTCAGGCGCCAGGGCCGAAACGGTAGCCGGCAGGGCTCCGGCGAGACAACCGGCGACGACTAGCCTCTTACCCGTCCTCCTCAGCTCCCTTATCCTCTGCTTCATCCTCTCCTCGGTCTCAAGCCTCACAGCACACGTGTTGATGATCACTACCTCGGCTTCGTTCAGGTTCTCCGTTATCTCGTGCCCCCGTTCCGAAAGCACGGTCGCCATTATCGCGCTGTCTCCCCTGTTAAGGGCACAGCCGTAGGTCTCGATGTAGACCCTCATTTCGACGGAAGCATATATTAGCGGAATCTAAAAAGACGTAGACGTGGCACAAACGGAAGAGGAGTACCTGAAGCTCCTGGACAGGGCGTTCGAGGAAATTCCCCAAAAAGCTAAGGTTGTCGGTAACCAGGTCATACCTAACTTAGTGATCTTCAACGTGGGGCCCAACACGGTCATCAAGAACTTCAGGGAGTACTGTGACAGGATAAGGAGGGAGGAAAGGCTCGTCATGAAGTACTTGCTGAAGGAGCTGGGAGCCCCTGGATCAGTCAATGAGAGCGGCCAACTGGTGATTCAGGGCAAGTTCTCCTCGTCCTCCATTAACACGCTCATGGACAGGTTCCTGAAGATTTACGTCAGGTGTAGCACCTGCGGCTCTTACGACACCGTGCTTAAGAAAGAAGGCAAGGTGTGGTACGTCTCCTGCCTAGCTTGCGGAGCGCAAACTCCGGTGAAGCCAATATGATAGTCCTCCTGAGCGTCAGGAGGATCGAGAACGTCAAGATAGTTGGGGTAGTTGAGCCAGCCCTGTTAGGGAAGGTTTACAGGAACGGGATTAAGGTTCTGGACGTAAGCGAGGATTTCTACTCGGGCGAGCAGGTCGACCTCAACGTGGCTCTGGACGAGGCGCGAACGGCCACCGTGGCGACGCTTATTGGTAACACCGTTGTGGAGGAAGCTCTCAAACAGGGGTTAATAGCTGCTTACGATGAGGTAGAAGGAGTGAAGTTCGCTCAAATGTTCAACATGTGATGGAGATGGCGAGCAAATTCTGCGTGCGTTGTGGTAAAACTGACGTCCCCCTCGTTGACGGGAGACTTTGCGCGGAGTGCTACGTAAAGCATAGGCTTGTCGTGGAAATCCCCAGTGAAGTTAAGGGCAAGATATGTAAGCTCTGTGGGTCTATGTGGATATCCGGCAAGTGGATCAAGCCCGAGACCGAGAACCCGCTGAGGGAGTACATATGGAAGCTCGTCGTACCCAGAACAACTGTAGATAGGCTTGTTAAGACCTACGAGATCTCCGTGGAGAGGCTCTGGAGGGACGCGGGCAACAGGACACACGCAGTAATATTGCTTACGGGAGATCTCGAGGGCCACAGGTTCGAGGTGAGGAAAGACGTCCTCCTGGATATATCAAAAACGTTGTGCAACGAGTGCATGAACAAGAAGACAGGTTACTACGAGGCCAAAGTCCAGCTTAGGTTCAAGGAGAAGAGGCTTGACGAGGACAAGAGGGCGTTCTTCGAGTCCTTCATTACAGGTCAATACATGGAGGCCTTGACCAACGTTATAGAGGGCAAGGAAGGTGTGGACTACTACTTCGCCTCGAAGAGCGCTGCGAAAAACCTCATAGGGAGCTTCCTGGCGCACTACAGCGGGGCTGAGGTAAAGGAGACGTTCGAGTCGGAAAAGGTCAAGGACGGGAAGAGAGTGGCGAAACTGGTGATTTCGGTCAGGCTATGATCGTGGGCTGCGACGAGGCAGGTAGGGGCCCACTAATTGGCCCTCTCGTGATAGCCTGCGTCGGCTTCAGGATAGACGTTTTGAAAACGCTTGAGGAGCTAGGCGTCAAGGACAGCAAACAGCTCACCCCCAACAAGAGGGCAGAGCTCTTCCCCCAGATCTTGGAGTTGGCCGAGGCCTCGGCGGTGACTTTCATCCCACCCGAAGTCCTCGATCGCTATAACCTGAACTCCCTGACTTACCAGGCTTTAGAGAGCATGGTCTCCGGACTGGCCAGGCTTAACGCGGTGGAGTCGGTCTTCATAGACAAGGTGGGGGACTCCTCTCCCCTAGTTACGTACTTCAGGTATTGGTTAGGCATAAAGGAGGTAGTGATCGAAGAGAAGGCTGACTCGAAGTACGTCTCCGTCGGCGCGGCCAGCATAGTGGCCAAGGTTCTGAGGGACTCGATCGTAGAGGGGTTAAAGGCCTCTTACGGCGACTTCGGCTCCGGCTACCCTTCTGACGAAAGGACCAGGAGTTGGGTTGTCGAATATTATAGGCTTAACGGTTATTTGCCCCCCATAGTAAGGAAATCCTGGAAATCCCTGAAGGACCTGGCCCCTTCCGAGTTCAGGAAGAAAAGGTGAAACGACTTGGTTACTAACCTTCCTGCGGAGGCCAAGGCCAAGTGGCTGAAATACATGGAGGCCAGGACGACTGAGGAGAAGATTAAGGCCTTGGAGGAGTTCCTGAGCGCCGTACCTAAGCACAAGGGCACCGAGAACTTGGTTTACTGGGCCAAGAGAAGGCTGGCCGAGCTGAAGGAGGAGGCGGAACTACAAAAGAGGAAGTCGAGGGCTACTGGAAGGGGCCCGCAGTTCATAATAGAGAAGGAGGGTGCGGGGCAAGTCCTACTAGTGGGGGATTACGAGCTTAGACGGGAGCTCATGGTGAAGCTCACCGGGGTCACCCAGGAGCCTGAAACCGCACCGGTGCCAGGGATGATGTATTACGAGGACGTCCCGATACAGCTCGTTAACCCTCCGCCCTTCAGCCTCGAGTCAAAGACTTGGAGTACGAGGCTAATAGCGTTAGCTAGGAACGCCGACGCCATACTGTTCGCTGTCAGAACTAAGGAGGAGTTCCAGAAATTGGTAGAGTTGTTTGAGGGTAATAACGTCCTCCTCAGGAAGCCTAAAGGTCGGGTCGTGATCGAGAAGAACAGGTACGGTTCGACTTTGAACCTGGTGATAATGGGGAAACTAATAGGAAGCGACGAGAGAGAGCTCAGGGAGTTCCTGAAGAGCTACGGGATTAAGTCGGGGACCGTTAAGATCTACGGCGAGGTCACTTTGGACGACGTCGAGAAAGCGATATTCGAGTCAGTAGTCTACAGGACGCCGATAATAGTTAGCCTGGAGGATTTCGAGTTCAACGGAGTCCCTTCCATAAAGCCTGAGCAACTGGAGAGAATAAAGGAAGAATGCTTCAGGGCGCTGGACGTGATAAGAGTCTACACGAAGGAGCCGGGGGAGAAGCCCTCCAGCGAGCCCCTCATACTGAAACGAGGCTCCACCGTTCTAGATGTGGCTAGGAAATTGCACAACGAGCTGGCTGAGAACTTTAAGTACGCCAGAGTCTGGGGAAAGAGCGTCAATTATCCAGGGGAGAAAGTCGGCATGGATCACGTCCTGGAGGATAAGGACGTCGTTGAAATCAGAGTTAAGTAGAATGTTTGTCGAATTCACAAAAATTATTGTTAGCTATGCGAAATAGTTCAGTACACCGTAACTCATTTAAGTCTCAACGAGTTCAATAAACCCGTCGTGAACAGTAAAAGTGAGAGAAAATTACGAGAGTTCTTGAGAGAGCCTAGTCCCCTTGAGACGCTCTTCTTGAGGTTCAGAGGTAAATTCGTTGGTAAATTCGTTACTAACCGGGCGAGTTCGATGGAGAAAAAACTAAAACAATCAGGAAACCCTAGGAATCCGCTCCTCGTCACCAGCTATTTCTTGTCTATTATGAGCATAAGCGCGATGGTCACGGTATTACTAATAGTATCTGGACTACTTGGATTAAAAGAGTTCCAAATTTCAGGAGTTTCAGGGTTCTTAGTTCTAGGGATTTTCGGTATTTTGATGGGGGCACTTACGCCGGTTATAGCATACATTTTGTTTAACTTCAACTACTCTAATGAGATCGAGAAGAGACGTGTCGGATTCGATGCGGAAACTCTTCCGTTCTCCGCGATGTTCCTGATATATTTAAGGACGGGATTCTCGCCTAGAGCGCTATTCGAGGAGGTTAGCAGAGTTAAAGCGTTCGAGTACATAGCGGAGTTCGCGAGTTACGTTTCGGGACGTATGAAGTACTTCGGGGAGAGCGTAGAAATGGCTCTACAGAAGGCTCTAGATACCGTTCCGTCTGCCCTCTTTTCCGACCTCATGAGCACCTACGTCACGGCCGTGAGGACAGGGGCTCCGGTGGTCGACGCCATCAGAACTAAAATGATAGATCTCTTTGATCTTTTCAGACTGAAGGCTAACACCGCGGCCGATAGGCTCAGTGGGATAGGGGAGACCTACGTGGTCTGGTTAGCCTCAGGTTTCATAACCATTTTCTTAGTGGTCATTCTGGCCGCCGTTTTCCCGGCCCTGGTTAGCATGCCGTTGGGCATGGTGTACCTACTCGCGCTAGTCTTCGTACCTGTCATGAACCTGGTCTTCGCGTTGATGGTGGAACAGACGCAAATGAAGTTCCCCGAAAGGCAACTGAAAGCTAACAAGTTGGGAACTATAATGATAGCTCTAGGTTTCGTCCTGATGGTAGTGCTTCTACTCATAGCTGGCGTTATAGAAAACAGGGTTAATCCATCGGTAGCCCCAACGCCCGTTTCATTACTTTACTATTTATTCACCGTGAGCGGTGGAGTTCCTCAAGTGGTTCCCACGGCCACGGCGATAACCTTAGCCTTCGTTATCACGTCCATTCCGCCGTATCTATTGGCTAGGAAAGAGCTAAGCGAGGGTACGGGTTACGACGTTTATATTGTAAAGTTCCTGAACTCGCTGGCTGAAGGAGTGAAGTCGGGCCTCACCCCGGAGACCGTGATCAGGAGCCTGAAGGACTCAAAGGAGCTGGGCAAACTCACGCTTATACTAAGGGTTGCGGACGCCTATTTGCGCCTTGGAGCTCCGCTTAAGGACGCCCTGAGAAAAGCGTCCGATAAGATTATCGACTTCACGTCCAGGGTAGCCTTCACCACTCTGGCCGACATGGTAGAAATCGGCAATTTGACTCCCGAGTCAATACGAACCCTCGCCGATATGATAGATCTACAGGTAAAGGTACGGAGGGATTATTACAGCAAGATTAAGATCCTTGTAGTAATGCCGTATGTAGGCGTGATCTTAGCCGTGGTGGCCACAATTCTAATGTCTATATCCATTGAGTCTATCCTGACCTCCTCCAGCGGTGCACTATACGGACCTATAGCTGAGGCCGTCGTTCTAGTCCCTAAGGCAATCTACCTAATTTCGGTCAGTGCTTTGTTCAACGCGATCACGGCTGGCCTTTTGGTAGGTAAATTGCAAACGGGCAAAATCGCTGTGGGCTTTCTACATACTGCAATCCTCCTAATCATCACATATGTCATGGTAATAGTGTCGGTAAGCGTACATCTTCACTTCGGAGGACTCGGGAGTTATCAGCTGTAACATATCATTCGAATTTTCCTAATTCGGAAATGCTACAAAACATCACTGCCTTCGCCTGATGAAAAGCGGACACCGAAAGCGTAATAAATCAGTACATCCCAAGAATATACGCAAGTTAAGTATGAAGCTTCCGTTAGATCGAGTGAAGTCCTTAAACGTCCCCAAACTGAAGTTATCTCTGAGCAGAACGGAGGACCAATCAACCACGTTGCTCCAACGCTTACGGGACCTCTCCGTGTCCCTATTACCTGTATCGACTGAGTTCGTCTTAGTCCACGGTGAGATTTTCTCTAACTATGAGATTAACCTACTAGATCACGTACCCTCCACTATCAAGGAGAGCTTCAACAGGGCTGGAATCATATTCGACGTACCCAATCCGCAAGTGTTGGTCGTATACGACGATGAAAAGGGCACCTACCGGTACGTGCTCACGGAACCTCCTATTGATAAAACTAAGCTGATCATCTATCTGGCACTGATAGACGAGATCGAGCGTTATCTGATGACGGGTGCGCAGGATATAGACCTAGGATCTATTTTAACTAACTTAAGCAGAGTTTATAGGGACTTACCGATCTTCGGCGGCGAGAGGGCAGGTCTAAAGGAGCTCACCGTCGATACTAAAGTTGCCCTGTACTACTTAATCAGAAACATCTTCGGCTATAACGTAATAACTCCATTTCTCCTAGATCATAAAATCGAGGACATCTCAGTCTCTGGGCTTAACCTTCCCGTTTACGTCTATCACAAGGATTTCGAGTACATGCCAACCAACCTGGTGTTGAAGCCCGAAATGAAGATCCTGGACTACTCCGTTTCAGGTGACGCAATACTCGATGAGCTAGTGCTGAGGTTCATATCGCTTGCGAACAGGACGATATCCCTTGCGAACCCGATTGCAGACGGAATGTTACCTAATGGCGATAGGATCGCTGCAACGTACAGGAGAGAGGTATCGCCGGCTGGCTCCTCGTTCGTGATAAGGAAGTTCGCAGAGAGCCCGATCACCATCCTGGACCTAATTAATAGCGGAGTCCTCAGCCCAGAGGTCGCTGCGTATTTGTGGTACGCCATAGACCTAAGGCTGTCATTCATGGTAATAGGGGTAACCGGCGCTGGCAAGACTACCGTCATGTCATCAATCCTGAACCTTGTGAGGGAGAACATGAAGATAGTTTCGATAGAGGACATTCCAGAGATCAAGCTCGCTCATGAGAACTGGGTCGCCCTAAGCGCGAGGCCCGCCTACGGGGAAGGAGCTAAGGAGATTTCACTGATGGACCTCCTAAAGCTTTCGCTCAGGTACAGGCCGGACATAGTAGTGGTGGGAGAGATAAGGGGTGAGGAAGCCTACGTCCTGTTCCAGGCCATATCCACAGGTCACGGAGGCGCGACGACCTTCCACGCCTACGATAGCGAAAGCGCGATAAGGAGGCTGATGAACGAGCCCCTTAACATCCCAAGCGAATGGATCCCCATGATGAACCTTATTATTACCATAAGGAGGTTGCCGGTTTACGTCGGTGATAAGGTCGTCTTGAGGAGAAGGATCGTCGCGATAGATGAGGTAGTAAGCTACAACGACTTGAGAAGGACTGTGAGATGGTCTCCGGCCAACGACACTCACGTCTTCGATCTCAACGCTGCTAGGGTTTTCAAGGAGAGGGTGGAGGAAGCAGGCAAAAGTCTCGACGAGGTCAGGGCAGAGCTAGAGAGGAGGGCTATGTACCTGAAGCTGATGGCCTCTTCGAAGAGCATCGTCCAGAGCCCAGAGAGCTACAAGCTCCTTAAGAAGTACATAATCAAGTACGCCATTAAGCCCGAGGAGGCGATCAAAGAGTTGGAGTACCTCGCTGGTACGACCGTAGTCTGACCTTATACTGAAATTCGGTCGTTATCCTAATCCAAATTCATTTTCCATGAAACTATTCAAAAATCAAAACCAAAAATCCTATATATTGAACTATATTGAACTCACTGTTTGCCGCTTTTGGCTCTTTCGATAGCTTTGCTTATCCTCTCCTTAGCCTGACTCGCGTTGCCCCAGCCTGAAACCTTCACCCACTTGCCCGGCTCCAGCTCCTTGTAATGCTCGAAGAAGTGCGTTATCTTGTTCTTTATCGCATCAGGAACGTCGTTAATGTCCTTAATGTTCGAGAACGTCGGATCTATTTTGTCTATTGGCACGGCTATAATCTTAGCGTCCTCGCCTTCCTCATCCCTCATGAAGAGCATTCCCACGGGCCTCACTTCTATGACGCTACCAGGCATTAGCGGATAGTTCGAGATCACTAGGACGTCCAGGGGGTCGCCGTCCTCCTCAAGGGTTCCAGGGATGAAGCCGTAGTTGAAAGGATAGAACATGGCTGTGTATAGGATCCTGTCGACCTTGATTACGTTCTCCTCCTCGTCAAATTCGTACTTCACGTTAGATCCCTGAGGAATCTCTATGAGCACGTTCACTTGGTCTGGGGCCTTCTTACCGGGACCTAACGCCATATCGGGTCAGCCTGAATATCAGCTGAGGAGTCATAAGCTTTTCATTAGCCTATCCACGTCCTCTCGTAGTTCAGGAAGCTCGTTCAGAAGAACCTCTATCTCCCTCATGTACCCATGGATTATCTCACGAACGTCGAACCCCATCCTCTCGTACCTTAACCCCTGAAGCACCGTGGAAAGCCGATCGCTGAGCCTCGCGACCTTAGCCTCTACGGTGTTCTGGGCCTTATACTCCATGAATAATCCGTCCGTGCCCAGCTCCCGGTTGGCATTAAGTTCAGCGTTTCGCTTGTTCTCGCCGAGGTTGTCGGTCGCCCACTTGGGGAGATCCCCGAGTATCGCCTCTCCCGCGTCGTGAAACAGGGCGAGTACGGCAGCCCTGTTGGGGTCGACCTTACGCCCTTTGCTGGCCAACCTGCTGGCCAGGTAGTACGCGAGTACCGCCGACTCGAAGAGGTGAGCCGCCACCGTCTCTCCCATTGAAGGAGGGATTCCCCTTTGCATCCATCCCGTTCTCACTAGGGCCTTAAGGGCAGTGGTTATTCGGACTACTTCCATACCGTTTAGGCCTAGCCTTTCCCTTTAACTCTTCCTAACAAATGCTCGAAGACAGAAAGAAGTTCGTCAACGTTTTCAGTAAGGAGCCTCACCATGGGTTCCTTACCTATTGCACCCTTATCGTATATAACGTGCGGCACTCTCGAGAACTCGCTCTTGGCCTTCCTTATCACCCACTCCATCGACCTACCTTCAGTCTCACTGATCTCCTTCGGCTCTTCAAGCCTGTTTATCTCAACTACGTCGTTATAGTAAGCCCTGAGAGCCCTCACAACTACCTCTGAGTACCTTATGTTAACGACGAACGTATAGTCGGAACCCTCCTTAATCGCGGCTAGAAGTAGCCTGGCTGTGTGAGTGGGTTTCCCGAACACTATGGGATAGCCTACCCTAACCTCGTTGTTCCAGGTCTTCGTTATCCTGTCCCTGAAGGTCGCGATCTCGCCCAGTCCATCGACCATTTCCGGGTTCACTGAGTGTGCGACGTTCATCTGAACCTCGGGTATCAGGTGGTGAAAGCCGTCTGCCTTGGAGATGAAGTCTCCGACCCTCGTCATCTCTTGAACCACCCTGTACTTTTCGGCATCAACGTGAAGTTTCGCAAGGACGTTAACTGGGCCTATCCCTTTGCCCACTTCAAGCGACCACCTTATCGAGTCCTTGACGAGCTTAACGGCCGCCTCGAAAGCCCTAATCGGGTCTATACCTAAGGCGATTAGGGCGGTGAAATAGCTGGCAAAAGCGCTCCCAGTCCCATGAGTGCTTCTCCTCTCTATTCTTTCCCCCTTGACTATCACGACCTCTCCAGAGAAGCACCCAACGTCGTAACCTCCTAGGTGACCCCCTTTGACTATCACGTTCTCGACTTCGTATTTGGACGATAACTCCTTGCATGCGTCGACCTGATCCTTCAGACTCTCTATCCTTCTACCGATTAGCACCTCCGCTTCTGGGACGTTGGGCGTTACGGCGTAAGATAGTCCAACCAGGGACTTCAAGCCCTCGAGGTCCGGTATGAGTACCGTACCGTCCTTCGCCCTCATTACGGGATCTACTATCAGTCTAACGTCGTGGCTCCTCACGAATTCCGCTACGATCTCCGCTTGACCCTCCCATATCATCCCGGACTTTATGAGGTTGAAACGGAAGTCCTCGTAGAGCTCCGCAATAGTTTCCCTAAGGATCGATGGTTCCACCGGAACTACCTTCCTTATTCCAGAGGTAGTTTGAATCGTCAACGCTGTGGGGGCGAGAACGGCGTGAACCCCCAGGGACGCCATCGCCCTGGCGTCGCTCTCCACCCCAGCCCCGTTTCCCGTGTCTATCCCGCCTATGGCGAGTACAACGGGTGGCTTCACTCCCTTTTCACCCTAGTGTCGCCTGCGACGACCCAGTACTCACCGTCGTCCCTGACCTCCAGCTTCCAAATCCCCGAGGTATGCTTAACTAATTCCACCGCTTCCTTCACGGCTTCGATTCCGTCCTTCCTCCCTTTGCTTAAGGCTAAAACGGCTAAAACGATCTGTCCCGGCCTGAACGAAGATATCCCATGATATATTTCAATGTCCACGAGACCGGGATATTTCTTCTTTAGATACTCCTTAATTTCCGAAAACCTCCTCAATGTGTACTCCTTGTATGCTTCGTACTTCAGTTCGTACACTTCATGACCTTCAACTTCGCCTTTAACGATGCCAGCATAGAGAACGAACGAGCCGACCTCGTTAGTCCTCCTAGAGAGGAACTCCTGAATTATCCTGATCAGGTCTAACTCGTCTTCGACTATTTCGCCTCCAGCGGGAGGCGGGAAAATAGCCACCTCCGATCCGTCCTTAAGGTGCTTCGAATCCGTGGAGCCGTCGACTAGAATTACGACCCTCACTCCTCCCTTTCCATTAACGATCAACTCGTGAAAACGCTTGCCGTATTTTTGAGTAAGCTGCTCGATGAGACAATTCACGTCCGCGCAGTCCGTCTGAACCCATTCCTCAGGCACGCCGGTCACGTCCTTAACGAACGCGAAGTACCTGACCCTAACTTTCAAGCCTCTGTCCCTCCTTGATCAATCGAGTGTGTTATGTGACCGATCTGCTCGAAGAGTTATTTAAAGACCGAAACGTAAAGTCGGAGTACCGCCATGACCAGGTATTGAACGAGCTTCGTGACATTAAATCCTTGCTTACAGAACTGCTCAGCGAAGTAAAAAAGGGCGAAAGTGGAAGGCAAGACGCACTTTGTAACGAGTTGTTGAACAAGGCGTATGTCATAGCAAGGGGAGACGTCGCTAAAACAAGGCCTATGTTGGTTTCTATACCTCTGTCGGACACCCGTTACTTGGTATTGCACAAGGACACACTAGGTTTGTTAAAGATGCACTTCGAACTTAGCAGGGATGAAGAGAAGCTGATGAGGGCATTACCGAATCATCTGAAGAGTATTTTCCTCTTTATGAAAAGGGAAGGCATCGTATATTATGATGCTAACACTAAAAAATTTGAATTAATTTAAATTGTTTCGGAAGAAATTTGTCTCAATATCGCTTCTGATAATTTTTCTGTTATTATATTTTTAATTACATTTTTTAAGGTGACGAGCATCTTATCGCTTTCGACGTAACTCTTGTAGTTGTAGTCGAGCCTGGGCGAATTGAGTAGAGAAGACCTGAGCGAGTTCGCAAGGGCGTCGATGTTTATCGAGTTCAAGGACGATGTGACGAGAGATACCAAGCTCGTGAATGTCGCGAAGTCCTTCAAGGCGTTCTTTACGAACGAGACGATCTCGCCGTAATCGGGTCTTTTCGCTAGAGCCTTCGGTACCTCCTTCGCGATGTTGCTGGTCAATAAAGGCGTGATTATTATCGCGAAGAACTCATATCCACCTGAGGCGATGGACGGAACCGAAGATGCTATAACGTTTCCTAAGCTCAGCATCGTGGTCTGAAAAGCCTCTGCAATCGCCGTAGCAGTCCTGCTCATGAGCTCGCCGGTGGCTACCTGAGGCCGCTCGACCTCCTCGAACTCTAGCGCCTGCCCACTGGTTTTCAGTAAGGAATACACTGAGTCCGTTAGGAACCTCCAAGTGGCTAAGGGACAGACGGTGATTAAGTCCCTGTGTTCGCTCGGAACCAACGCTTGAGCGTAACTTGGCGTGACTAACCCCGCGCACTCCTGCACGTTTCCTTCGATTCCCAACTTCTTGGACCAACAACCCACGTGCAGTTTGTCATTCTCAACTTTAACGAAGTCCTTTACCACTTCGAATAGAAGAACTCCGTCCTTTCCTCCGAACCTTCTGTAAACGTACAGGCCTTCTGGACAGAAGAAGTAAACCCCTACCGCCCCGTTAATTTCTTTCTGTCTCATTATTTCTTGTACACTCCTCTTGGCGGCGTCGAAATCCCCTCTGATGAAATCCCTGAAGCCGCAACACATTCCGTCCAATATTTTAACCCTAGGTGAGTACCCCTGAAGGCTCTCACCCTCTTCCAAGAAGAACCTAATTAGGTTTTCTACACCCCTCGGGTCGTATTTGAACGCGCACCCCACGAAGAGGATGTACCGCGGTAAATGCTTGTACTTCTCGTCGAGCCTTTTCTCTACTGCCTTCATCGCAGGAGGTAGAGGAGCCGCCTCGACCCTGGCTAAATCCTGTTTCGATATTGGGTTCACCATCTCAATCATGACGTCGCTAATTTTCACTCCTAACGGACAGGCCTCTTGGTCGGGCACACAGGCGAAGCAGGCCTCCAGCTGATCCAGCGTTAATATCCTTGAGAACTTTCCTGGAGGGCTATAAATAATGTTTTTAGTTATGGAAAAAGCTTTACATCTATCTATACAATAACCGCAATTTATACATTTGCTCGCCTCTACATAGAAACTAGAGTAAACACCGTACTGCTTCGGAACTCTTAGCTTTGTACTTTTAGTGAATCTTTTTACTATTTCGCTTTGGAAAGGTGACATCTCTCTCAGGGATAAGAACGGTTTGATTTCAGGATTCTTTCTCAGCAATTCGAAGTAACTATCCAGATCATCTCTTTTTATCGAGCCTATCAAGGCAACTTGTTTTGAGGTCGAGTTGAAGTTGATCAAATAGGCATAATAATTTTCAATAAATTTCACCTGGTTAATTATCGTAGTGAAACGGTCAAACGGAATCCTCAGGGGCACGATGAAGTGATCAGGACTCAGCAAAGAGGAGACCTTTCTATGGATCTCGCCTATAAGATCGTACGCGTTTACTTTCCTTATTGCCTCCTTGCTTACTAGATCCTCGTAACTCTCCGGGACGTAATAAGTCCATGAGCCATCCTTAAGCTCGCCGTGCCAAGAGAGCGGGATTTCTGTAGCCATTTCGATCAAACGCTCCCCCTTCACGGTCTTTAAGAGGACTTCCGTGCTACCGTTCAGGAGATGAACGGTCTTCAGGTACCTCACGAAACCGAACTTATAACTCCCTATTCCAGACCCGTTAGACGCGACGAAGCCTCCTACCGTGCCCTTCAGGTAGGTCGGCATGAGTGCCGGGTACACTCCTTCCCCCTTAAGGAGCTCTAAGAGCCTTTCGAAAGTTATTCCAGGGGCGACCCTATATGTCGCGTAAAGCTTCCTCGACTCGACTAACTCGACTTCCTTGTTATCAGGCAGTTTAGAAGGGCTTTGGACCACCTTTTGTGCGCCAACCTCAACTAGATAACCGTCCAAATTGGTTGCCCTGCCTACCACGATCTCCGGCTTGTTCTCGATGAGCTTGGATAGGGGTGCGAGATCCATATACCATAAGGCCCTAGAGAACGGTGACGCGTCCAGCATCTGCATGGGTATACCCTTACAGATTATCCTTTACAGATTATCCTTTTGGGTTTAATTAACGATGCTCGTCTTTTTAAAAATCTCATTAGGATCACGTGTTTAGTTGGCTTTGAACAGTTTGTAGCTACTCGCGTTAGTATTCTAAAATATGAACGAAGATAACACTAATGAGAGTAAGGCGTCCTCGCTTTGGTTCGACTCTCTAACATTAATGTCTGTAGTATTCCGATTATCGTGGGTTGACCTGCGTAGAAGTTGTTGTCCCTCTCAACGTCTCCGGAGTGTGGTACCCCGTGATCACTGAGGACCCGATTAGATCAGGATCCATAGGCCTTAGCGTAACCTTAAACCCTCCTGTAATCGCTGAAGCTTGTTCCTCCGCGGAACCTTCAATCGAGCTTAACGGAAGAGGTTACGCGTTGCCGCACTTAATAACGCTGAAGAGGTTAGGTCACCTCAAACTGAGCGTTGAAGCCGCAGTGGGCTTAGGTTACGGCTACGGGATGAGCGGGGCGATTTCGCTTGCCTACGCCTTAGGTTCCATTGCGATTCACGGAACCCCAGTGAACGAAGCGATCAACACCGCCCACGTGGCTGAGGTCGTGAACGGCACCGGTCTTGGGGACGTGGCCTCTGAGTACGTGGGTGGAGGGATCGTGTACCGCGAGACACCGGGATCGCCCATTATAGCTAGGATCAGGACTTTTCCAGTTGAGGGTACAGTGTGTTCTAAGCCCCTTGAGACCATGCCCACCTCCAGGATTATAGTCGCTCATGACATCGCTTTACAACTAATAGAGAAGTTCTTGGAGAACCCTACGCTAGCCAACTTCTTCTCAGTTTCGAAAGAGTTCTCAACTACGTTCGGGTTCGAGAGATTCGAGGGCCTAAGGTTCAGGAAGAAAGGCTTAATTCTATCCTTGGACAACTGCGAGGACGGATGGATAAGGCACGAAATAGCGAAGTTTGGAGCTTACGTTCGTTGATCCCAGAGAATCATCCCAGAAGGCAGAGCCTTCTGATTAGAGAACGGCTAGTCGAGTTAATGGAGCGAGGGGCTGTAGTACCTCAAGGTCTGATAGCTCATGGGAGGGGAGAGTGCTTCGACTACCTGATAGGTGAGGCCACTCAAGGGTTTGCCGAGAGGGCCATGAGGGCGGCGGTCGCGAGGATCCTTACATCCGAGTACCCAGTGATCTCGGTTAACGGCAACATGGCGGCCCTGGCGGCTAAGGACATAGTAGCCTTCGCGGAGAAAGTGGGGGCCAAGATCGAGGTGAACCTGTTCTACAGGAGCTACGAGAGGGAAAAGGCGGTCGCGGAGCTCTTATACGAAGCCGGGGCCAAGGAAGTCCTGGGCGTAGGGGATGACGCGAGCGCCACCATTCCAGAGCTCTTCAGCGAGAGACGAAGGGTCAGCCCGAGGGGTATACTTAAGGCGGACACCGTACTTCTGGGGCTAGAGGACGGGGACCGCACGGAAGCCCTAGTCAGGCTCGGGAAGTTCGTCATAGCGATAGACCTAAACCCTCTCTCCAGAACGGCCCAGAAGGCCAACATCACTATTGTAGATAACTTAACGAGGGTGTTCCCAAGGATGTTAAGTTTGGCGGATGAGCTCTCGAAGTTAAACAGACAGGAGCTGGAGAACGTTTGGAAGAGTTTTGACAATAGGAAGAACTTGGGTGAGGCCCTTAGGTTCATATCGGATAGGTTGGTTCAGCTCTCCAAGGACTTGTAGTGCTCCTTACTGGGGAAGGCACCGCTTAACACTTCCCTTGCGTACTGCCTCACCGCGTCGCCGATGACCCTTTTTAAGTCGACGTAGCTTTTCGCGAAGTAAGGCTTGAAGTCCCCTAGGCCTAAAACGTCGTGAATCACCAGAACCTGACCGTCGCAGTGTGGTCCTGAACCGATACAAATCACCGGTACCGAGACCTTCTCGGTTATCTCCTTAGCTATCTCCGAATAGGCGTTTTCTATGACTATGGAGAAGACCCCAGCGTCCTCAAGGGCCTCAGCGTCCTTAAGGAGTTGCTCTCTCTCCCCCTCCCTCTTACCCACCGTCCTGAAACCCCCTAATCTAAGGAACCTCTGAGGCGTCATACCTATGTGACCCATCACTGGAATACCGGCCCTCACAATTGCCTTGACTACATCGCTCATCTCCTCGCCCCCCTCCAGCTTAACTGCGTCGGCCCCAGCCCTCACCAGCTCTCCAGCGTTAATTACTGCGTCTCTAATCCCAGGTTCGTAACTCATGAAAGGCATGTCGCTCACTATCAGCTGCCTAGGGTTAGCCCTAGCCACGGCCTGAGTGTGTCGCACCATCATCTCCATGGTAACTCCTAAAGTGTTAGGAAGGCCGTAAACGACCATCCCTAAGGAGTCGCCGACAAGAATCGCGTCGACTTCTTCCACTTCAGACACTATCTTCGCCGTCGGGTAGTCGTAGGACGTTATCATGACTATTTTCTTCATGCCCTTTAGCTTCGTGAAGTCCCTTATTGTTAGCTTTCCTGGCAATTCGCTTCCCCACTTCATAAGCCAAGCTAATTATGCCTTTCAACTCGTTGGCAACGTCTAAAGTCTCCTCGTATTGAGAGGCCTCCTCCAAGAGCGTCACGATGTCGTTCAACTCGTTGAACGAGAACCTCCTGAACTCCCTTTTGTCGAGTTCCGTGAGGACAGGCTTCCTTAGGAGGTACTCGAGCTTCCTCTTTATGGCCCGTAACTCGAGGGAGGCCGCTTTTATCTTAATAGCCGCCACCCTGGGATCCTGGAGGTCATCCGCACCTTCATCCCCCGAGAGGATCTCCCTAGCCTTCACCCTCCACCAGTGCTGGGAGGACGTCCTGAAAGAGGTCTCTATGAGACCGTATTCCTTCTCAAGTATCCTGAGTAAGTTTTTTGGGTCGAAGGCGTAGCCCTTAGAGTCCAAGATTTCCATTATCTGTTTATAACTAAAGTCGCCGGCGTCAGGGTTGTCGTTCCTCAAGGAGGCCTCCCTAATCGCCTCTATAAGGGCCCTGGCCTTCTCGCCGTACTTGAGCAGGAACTCGGCGAGCCTCGCTTTAGCAATATCCACATAAATTGGAAAACGGTAGGCTGATTTATCGGGAATGAAAGACAGCCAGGGTAACACCACGGACGGCCTGGCGGTCAGTGTTAGGAACCTCAGGAAATCGTTCAAGGGTAAGATGGTCCTTCGTGAGGTCACGTTCGACGTAAGGGAGGGTGAAGTCTTCGGTATAATAGGCCCAAACGGAGCAGGTAAGACGACCACCCTCAGGATACTTTCGGGGATAATCACGGAGTACGAGGGAGACGTCAAGATCTTCGGGCTCACACCTTCGGAGGCCAAGCTCAAGGGACTTATGTCATACATGCCGGAGGACTCCTTCCCATACGAGAGGCTAACCGGCGTAGAGAACCTCTGGTTCTTCGCTATGATCTACGCTAAGGGCGATAAGAAGCTCGCTGAGGAGTACCTGGAACGCGGTATTAAGATAGCGGATCTTGGCGATAAAATCAACGAAAAGGTCTCGAGCTACAGTAGGGGTATGAAGAGGAGACTCATGATCGCCAGAACCTTAATGGTCAAGCCGAGGCTCGCGATCCTCGATGAGCCGACCTCAGCCCTGGACGTCATCTCGGCCGTGAAGATAAGGGAGACAATTAAGACGTTCGCTAAGAAAGAGAACACTACCATCCTGCTCTCGTCCCACAACATGCTGGAGGTCGACTTCCTGTGCGATAGGGTGGTCCTCATCAACTCAGGGCAGACGGTGATACAGGGCACCCCCAAGGAGATAGTTGAGGCGACACAGACCAGGAACTTGGAGGAGGCTTTCATTAAGGTGACTAACCTTGTTTAAGACGTTCCTCTGGAAGGAGTTCAAGGAGCTGAAAAGGGATAAAAAAGTCCTCATTGGAAGCGTTATTTTACCGTTGATCATATTTCCGATATTAGGCGTCGTCGTTTTCGCCAGTCAACTCAGCACCCCCGTCTTCTCCGTCGTAGTGTTGGATCCCCACGCTGAACCCTACGCCAAAATGTTGGAGAGCGTCATTCAACGGGAGGGCGGAGAGGTAGTCGCCAACAACGGCACAGCAGCTCAGGTTTTGATCATCTTTCCACGCGGATTCGCGACCAACGTCTCGAACCTGAGCTCGCCGGTGACGGTTAGGGTGGAGACTTCCGTTTCAGCCAACGCCAAGGCGAACCAGATACTCGATGACGCCCTTTACAACCTGACCTTGACGATCGCTTACCAAAGGATTAACGAACTGGCTGCTAAAGCCAACGTGACCGTGAACCCTAGCTTGATATGGAGCCCCTTGAAAGTGGAGAGAGGCTACTTAACGATACAGTCCAAACCGACCCAGGCGTACTCCGCGTTATTAGTTGGCGTGGCCAGGTTGGTCGCTTTTCTCCTCTTCCCCGGGTCGACCCCGGTCGTGTTCTACGTCGTGGAAGGACTCATCGGCGAGAGGGAGAGGAGGACCCTGGAGGCCTTGTTATCGACGCCGACTAAGGTCTCAGCCATAATCTACTCGAAGCTATTGGTCTCCCTGTTATTAGGCTTCCTGTCCTCACTCGGAGACCTTGTTGGCGTATCGCTATTGCTGTTAAGCCTCGGCCTCTACTCGAGCGTCCCCCTCGCTCAGGCAGTAACGCTGGTGGCTTTCATAATTGGAATAACTATAGGGAACTTACTCGTGGCGTCTCTTCTAACCCTCATCTTCATGTACGTGCTAGGGGGATCGTCTAAGTCGTTTCAGCTCATCAGCTTAGTTGTGACTACCTTCGGCCTGTTAGCGTCCTTCTACGCACTCGCCTTCTCCCCCAGCTTCCTGAGCTTCCCCGAAACCTTGAGCCTCTTGATACCCTTCGTCCAATTCTCGGCCTCCCTTATGGTTTACGTGGCTGGGAATCCCCTGGAAGGCGTGACCATATTCAGTGCTAGCGTTTTGGTTACGCTACTACTACTGGTACTCGTAGCATCGAGGTTCTCGTCCGAAAGGCTTCTCCTCAAATGAACGCGAATAGTTTTTATTCTACAATTTCTATACACTTTATCAATGCCCGTGAAATCCTACGTCTTACTCGTAACCGTGGTCGGGAAGGAACAGGATGTAGCCCAAGCCCTTAAGACGATAAAAGGCGTGATAGAAGCGAGCCCCGTGTACGGGGAGTACGACGTCGTGGCGGAAATAGTCACAGATAACCTAGAGCAAACGAATAAGGTGATAAGTGAGATAAGAAGGAATCCGAACATACTCAGGACGGTCACACTGATCTCCATGCAGGCGTAAGCGATATCCAATATTCTTTAATTTTTCTTTAAAATTTAATATTTTAGATAACCGTCGTCATCACGAAGAACTCTAAGATTCCACATTCAGTACGTCCCTGCGACATCACACGTCAGTCAGGTTAATTCAGTAGGCCTTTAGAACCTTTTTAAACCTAACCGGGGGACCCACCTGCATTCATCAACCCTAGGGACGCTAGGGATTCGTGCAGGCCTTTATCTACTTATTCTCATTCGGAAATTTCAATCTTTTCGATCTCGGGCTCCTTCAGCTTCTTGAACATCTCGGAAACGAGAGCGCTCAACTGATTATACATAGCCATGAGGAAAAGGATGTTCTCCTCAATGACCTCTATCCTCCTCTCCGTGTCTTTGTTTCCGGAAGACTGTACAGAACCTTGAAGCCCCTGCCTAATGTAAATCTTGATCAAGTCGGTTACTTGAATCCCCATACTTTCGGCTATCTCCTTCAGTTGCTCGTAAAGCGACTCAGGCAGGGAGAGATGTACTGTCGGCATCTGTATTCCCTTTCGACAAGAAATACAGGGAAGAGGGCCTATATTTAGGTTTCTCTCGGATTTCTCCTTCAATACTACTCTTTCAGTAGGAATACTGAAATACCGCTCCCGATTATATTTAAGCGTTCCCGAGGGAAGAATATTATCCGAATAAGCATGAGGGTGGTTACGTTTAAAGTAGAGGAGGACTTGCTCGAGTTACTGGACAGATACGCCATAAAACACAACTTGAACAGGAGCGAGGCTATAAGGAAGGCGATTGAAAACCTCGTGAAGGACGAACTGGATAAGGAAGTGGTTCCGGTAGCTAAAATCGAGAAAATCAAACTATGAAGACGGCGTTACTGAAGGTTTTTTCGTCAATTGGCTCGTTTCTAAGGTAAACGGTTTTCCATCCTCCTAGAGTATTCACGAAACCGTCCAACGGATCCAGGGGCATGTAATGCCCCTTAATCCAGTAATGTATCGGCAGTACGTTCTTCGGTTTTGCCCTACTTATCAGCTCTATCGCCTCCCTGTAGTTAATAGTTATCACGCCGCCCACGGGCACCGCGAGAAGATCCGCTCCCTCTATCCTTTCAATCTGTTCCTCGCTCAGTGTGTGACCTAAGTCACCCAGATGAACTATCTTCCTGCCGTCAGGAGTCGTCACGATATAGATCGTGTTTCTACCTCTTTCCTTTCCCTTCCTCTTGTCGTGGTATGTACGAATCCCTACCACGTTGTAGCCTTTGTAGTCTAAAGAAGGAACCTCCTTATAGCACGTTGCGTCGAATAGTTCGCAGGCGTTATGGTCGTAGTGATCGTGAGTAACGAGGACGACTTCCGGTTTGGCATCGATCGGTGGAAGCCCGACACTCACACCATCATGCGGATCGATTAAAATCTTCTCATCTATGAGGAGGGCGGAGTGCAAGAAATACCTTATCATGAACTCTTCAGGCCGTGTGCTTGGCCATTACTTTTAACGCTACTTCCTTGGCGTCCTCAGGAGTGATCTTCTTACCGCTGTCGGCCATCCTCTTCAACTGGTTAAGGACTTCCCTCAGCTCAGCTTCGCTCAGGAATATCCCCTGATCCTCTAGAATTCTCTTGAGCCCGTGAATCCCGCTGTGCTTACCTAGGGCGATCCTCCTGAAGTTGCCGACCTCCTCGGGACTCATTGGCTCATACGTGAACGGGTTTTCCAGCACGCCGTGCACGTGTATTCCTGACTCGTGGCCGAACGCGTTGTCGCCCACAATGGGCTTGAAGTACGGCACCTCGACTCCGGTGAGCTCAGAGACCAGCCTGCTCGTTTCGTAAAGCAAGTAGGTCTTCACGTTCACTTCGTATCCCATGAGTTTCTTCAACGCCATAACCACCTCCTCGAGCGATGCGTTACCCGCCCTCTCGCCTATACCGTTAACCGTGACGTGGACTTGCCTTGCCCCGGCGTAAACTCCTGCGATGCTGTTGGCCGTGGCCAAGCCGAAGTCGTTGTGACAGTGAACGCTGACTATCCTGCTACCGGCAACCGAAACGACCTTCGACACCAAGTCGTAGAACTTGAACGGATGCATCACTCCAACCGTGTCCGGGATGTTAATCCTATCGGCCCCCGCCTCTATTGCCGTCCTCACAGCGGTTAGAAGGAAGTCCTCCTCGGTCCTCGTGGCGTCCTCTGGGGAGAACTCGACAATCATGCCATGGTCCTTCGCGTACCTCACGGATTCGTATATCCTATCCAGCACTTGCTCCCTCGTCATCTTCAGCTTGTACTTAAGGTGTATGTCGGAGGTCGCTATGAAGAGGTGAATGCTTGATAGGCCCGCGTCGATTGTTTTGTCTACGTCCTGCTTAACCGCCCTCGACAACCCGATTACTTCCACCTGGTCACCGACTTCAGCTAGTATTTTCTTGGTTGCCTCGAACTCGCCTTCGGAAGAGGCCGGGAAACCCGCCTCGATTACGTCGACGCCCAACTTCGCTAACTGTCTAGCTATCTTAAGCTTCTGCTCAACGGTTAAGTCTATGCCTGGGGCCTGCTCTCCGTCCCTTAACGTCGTGTCGAATATCCTTATCTTTGCTCCAGGGTTTTTCTGCTCAACGAAGAAAACGCATCCCGAGATAGTTGTCCCAACTAGGATTTATTAATATTTCCGGTATCGCTCTCATCTTGCGAGAGAACGTCAGTAGGCCATCATCTCAAGCATCCTCTGGGCCCATTTCAGCTTCCTCATCTTCATTGTGGACAACACGGGGTAACTCTTAGGCTTCGAGTACTTCCCTATCCCTTCTGTATCGAAGTTCATCAACCGAACCGACCTGGCCCCTAGACGGTAAGCTAACGCCACAGCTCTGTCCCCATCCGTAAAGCCTCCTGTGAACAACAGATCCCCAGACGGGAAGACCTGAGTGCTGAAGACCACTTTATCCATGCTGTAGACTTTGTATAGTTTGCTCAGGTTATCGCCATGCAGGAGAACCACGTATATCGGTTCCTTCGGGAAGACTTCCAAGCCGTCCAAGTCGGTGACCACCACGTCGGGTACAAGCCCGTTCTCGTAAAACCAATTGCCAGCTCCGTCAACTGCTATAAGAGTGCCGTCCTTCAGATCGCTGGTGTTGGGCATTCTGCTCGCGGGGAACACGACCTTAACGTCCTTTCCCCTAATTCTCTCGGTCAATTCGTCTAGGTAGCTCGCTTTAGTCCTCGCCATCATGAGGGCTAGCTCGGCCGCCTTCCAGTCCCTCTTAGGGTCGTACCTTAAGTCCTCCCTAACGAGCTCAATTAGGTGTAATAGGGCTAGAGTTTCACGAAGTAAAGGACATCCCCCTCATCCTTAAGGAGTCTGACGTCTCTCCTGGCCCTAAGCAACTCCAAGAAGGGGTTGTCCTTACTGACCTTGAATATCGTGCCCGTCTCGGAGAAGCCGATGGTCTCTTCGGGTTCAGATGAACAGGTCACCGAATCGAGGTCAATTATGATATTCGTCGTAAATCTGGTACGCCTCCTCGACAAGTGACCTCAGCCCCTCCTTTAACTGCTTCGCTTCGGTGCCCCTTATGTTAACCGAGCCTATTAACGATGACTCCTCGACTTTGTAGGCCAGGTAAAGCTTTCTATACAGATTGACCAGCTTCCTGGCGAAGGCCTCGGTCTTCTGCCAGCCCTTGACCAAAACGAGATAATTCGGCAGGTCGTTAGCCTCAACGTAATGCCCGGTCAAGTAAAGCAGGAACTGAGATAACGTCTCGACAATCCTATAGGCCCTTATGACGACCCCGAAGTTGTCCCCCTCCTCATAGGCTCTAGAGGCTTCCTCGACCAACCTCATAGCCTGAAGCAGCTTCTCCGAAGCCATGTGGCTGTTGTTCAGACCTCCTTCACCTCCCCTTTCCCGCTTATGCCCATGCTGAAACCGTAGGGCGTGATTATCAGGTGCTTAGCTAAGAACTCCATGGCCTTCTTCAGATAACCCTTAGGGTCGTAAAGGATCCTCGCCCTTAGGAGGAGGTTAGCCACGAAAGGTATGCCGTATCGAGTTTCCTTCACGTCCAAGGGTACTAAGTGAAGGGACGGCTCCTTGCCATATCGGCTTACGTAAAGGGAGTAGAGCTCGGTCATGGCCAGCTTGCTTAGGAAGTAGGAGTTAAGCTCCCCCCTTGAGAAAAAGGAAACCTTCTCGAAGTTCTCAAAGACCGGAATCAGGTAAACGCTGCCCAAGTCGTTGCTCAAATCGCCGGAGACGGCCAAGCCCTTCAGTCTAGGCCCATAATGTTTAAGTAATATAAAGGAGAGCTCACCGGCCAAACGAAGGATCAGCGTCAAGCCGTTTATTACTCGGGCTGTCCGGATTATAATGTGAACCATTTAATTGAGATGTACTTAAGCGACCCTCCCAAGGAGAGGATAACGTTCCTACGCCTTGAAGTACCCTGTGACGCTGAATGCCTCCAAGCTACCGAATTCGCTGACGTCCTGAAAATTGCCGGCGTTCAAGAGAGCCTTGAGACCATAACATACCTTAAGATGCTAATCGAAGAGAAGGCGAACGAGCTATTGAGGGAAGTGAGGGCGAGACTCAACGATGAGAGCGTTGAATTAGAGAAGGTGGCCTACTCGATTTATTGGTCGAGGAAGGAGGGCAACAAGTTCGTCCTAGGTAGCGCCCTGACTTACGGCAACTTGGTGCTGAGCTCCGGTCCCTTCGAGAGGAATTACGAGCTACTTAAGAAGATAGAGGCTATCCAAAAGGATGAGAACGTGAGGTCGTTATGCCACGAGATCGACGTTTTAACCGAGTCCCTTTGGACGCATTTCGACAAGAACGTAAGGAGGGTGCTGAATGAGGCTGAGGATAGGAATCGAGAACTTCACGGTTGACTCTGCCCACTACACCCTTTCCTCTGAGCCTAACAGCCAAATACACGGCCATACGTACAGGATCAACGTTGAGATAGAGGGCGAGGTGAATCCCGCCACTGGGTTCGTCATGGACTTCGACGAGTTGAGGAGGGTCGTTAAGGAGATACTCAGGAGATGGGATCACAAGCTCATTGTCCCAGCCTCTGACAAGGACAAGGTTAGGCTCGCGGGGCCCTTTAGATCGGAAATAGTGTACATAAACGCCCCTTACCCGACGGTGGAGTACATAGGGCTAGAGCTGGCCAAAGAGATATATGAGAGCCTCAACGGAAAATTCAAGATAACCGTCAAAATCTACGAGGGCCTTGACTCGTACGCCGTAATAGAGTACCCATGAGGGTTATGATGGGCTCGTTTTGAAGGCCCAGGCTCAGTAAACTAGAACCCTAATGCCAATATTATCGACCCACCTGTAGCCTTCCTTTTTCGACTTAGAGAAACTTAGCCTAACCTCTCCCAACTTAACGCACCACTCGGGGAGGCCCCTATCTATGAAGCTGATCAGCTCGATGACGCTCGAACCCTGACACTCCGTCCCCCCTGAGAGACCGATATAGCCCTCAACCTCTCTCCTGACAACTTCCCTCCCGCGTGAAACAACTAGGCCGCCGTAGAGGTAAGCGTAGCATTTCGCGAAATCGCACTCCTCGAGTCCCGTGACTTTCGTTAGTAGCGCCGGAACGGGCAAGAGTTCCCTCAGTTCCACTACCCTGAGGGGCTGAGAAAGGCTCACTAAGACCCTATGAGTGTCGTTTCGTATCTCTATTAACTCCGGTATCGACACGCGAACGTACATCCTCGAATAAAGGTGAGTCCTGAGTATAATTTTTGTCCAGGATTAACGCTATTTCGGCCTTAGCCAGCTCGTAGCCGATGTAAGCCGCGTGCTCCGGCTCGGGGTTGACGGTCCTACACAGCTCTCTCGCCAAATACAGTCCGTTACGTCCCCTCATTGCGACCCTCTTTTGACCCTCTATCCACTCTACAGCTATCTCGGTCCTCCCCTTGTATATCCTGACGTAACCCCTATCCATCTTAGGCTTAGACTCGTCGATCGGAACAGCGTAGTTCGGAATCTCATCGTACTTCCTCGTCTTGTCCTTCAGAACCAACAGGTCCACTCCGACGTCCTTCATATAGGACCTCCTGCCAGACCTCCTCGCCATCTCCGTGGCTACCCTCAGCTCTGCCGAGGACCATTTGGTCTTGTTCCCTTCCCTCGTCAGGAGGATGGAAACACCGAGCTCTAACGCCAGAGCAGTGAGGGCCGCGTTTATGCCGTGACTGTCAGCGTCTATCAGCTCCGTAACGTTCAGGACCCCCATCATGAACGGCTTGTCGGGGATCTCCTCGGTTAGATGGACGTAATTCACGATGCTCCTTGCCATGCCAAAAGGCGGAGGGGATAGGATGGGGTCAACTATTAGCTTGGAGAAACCTTCCGATTCCAGACGCTTGACTAGGAGTGGCAAGGACGAAGCGTTGGCTGGATCTTCGGGAGCGACGACGAAGGCGCCTTCTTTTCTGACCTCCAACAACTCCCTCCAGTTGTACTCCGTGACGTTCATGACCAAGTTAGCCCCCGACTTGATCGCCTCTATTAGGAGCCTGGGATTATCCGCATCAACCCCAACCGCGGGGAACTCATCAGCGAGACGCCTCACGTCGGCCCTAACCTTCTCCGCCTGGCTGAACCCGGCGGGATAGCCCAGTATAGGAACGTCTATGTATCGTTTGACCTCGTCAACGACTTCCGAGTAGTCCTTAGTGGCGTCTAGCTCTAGGAATATCAAGAAAGGGGGAGATCTGAGTGGCACCTTAACGCCGTTTATCTCGAACGCTATCTCATAATTCGTGAACCTCGAATCGTAGTCGCGTTCACGTTTAAGGAATACATCTGCCGGTTCGGTCTTGCTTAACTTCCCCCCCTTCATGAAGACCTCAATTGCCTGGGGTAAGTCGAGCAGGTCCTTGGTACCCTTATACGTAGCTACTCCGGTGACCCTCTCTATTTCCTCCGCGTTTCCCCAAGCGAGACCTGGGACCAGTATTACGTCGTACTTCGAGAGCTCCTCCTTGGGGAGTTTTTCCAGCTCGGCTGAGATGTAACTGGTCGACATGAGTGCGGCCACCGGATAGTTAAGCCTCAACACGTCCACAACGACGTTGAACTTCTTCTCGACCTCTCTGGCCACGTCTTTCGCCAGTTCGTAAGCCAGCTTCCCGGTTATCAGTAGAATCCTCAACCTCTTCGAGTGCACCCATATGGTGTTAAGCTAAAATTATGTGGTTCTATAACAAACCCTCATGAGCCTTCTGCCCAAGTCGCCGCCCGTGAAGCCAGGGGATAAGTACGACGTGATAATAATAGGTCTGGGTCCGGCAGGTTACAGCGCCGCTCTATACTCTGCTAGGTACGTGCTAAAGACTCTCGTAATAGGGGAGACCCCCGGCGGTCAGTTAACTGAGGCTGGAGAGCTCGACGACTATTTGGGACTGATTAGCACTCAAGCTATGGATGCGATAAAGCTGTTCAACAGACATGTAGAAAAATATGGAGTTCACGTACTTATAGACAATGTTGAGTATTTCAAAAAAGAGGGGGACCAATTCGTAGTTAAAACTAAGAGGAAAGGGGAGTATTTCGCCGACGCGATAATAGTCGCGATAGGCGTTAAGAGAAGGAAGCTGGGCGTTCCAGGAGAGGCCGAGTTCACCGGAAGAGGGGTGAGTTACTGCGCGATTTGTGACGCCGCACTCTTCAAGAACAAGAGGGTGGTTGTTGTAGGCGGAGGCGACTCAGCCGTGGAGGGAGCTGAGATCCTCTCCAGGTACGCCACCCACGTTTACCTTGTCCACAGGAGGGACGAGTTCAGGGCACAGCCGTACAACGTTATGAGCGTAAAAGGGAAGCCCAACGTTGAGTTCCTCCTCAGCCACGTCGTCAAAGAGATTAAGGGAGACAAGGTGGTCAGACAGGTAGTAGTCCAGAACCTAAAGACCGGAGAGCTGAGGACGCTGGACGTAGACGGGATATTCATTGAAATAGGTCACGAACCCGCTAAGGATTGGGTCCAGAACGTAGGTTTAGCATCGGATCCTGAAGGCTATATTCTGGTGGACGAATGGATGAGAACTAACATTCCGGGCGTTTTCGCGGCTGGGGACTGCATTGCTCAGCTCAAGGGGTTCAGGCAAGTGATAACTGCCGCCGCGCAGGGAGCCGTAGCGGCGTACTCAGCTTATAAGTACATCGTGGAGAAGAGGACAAAGAAGGTCTGATGAGGCCTTGAAGGAACTGGTCGAAAGGATTTCCTTAAAGGCCGCTAAGACGTTGAGGGAGAACTTCGGGAAGGAAGGTATAGACGAAGTTATAGGCTATCATGGGAGCGACTCGACGAGAATCATAGACAAGATCTCTGAGGACCTCATTATCAAGGAGTTCCTCGAAAACGGGATCAAGGCTACTTTCGTCTCCGAAGAATCAGGGGTAATAGAGAAAGGAAAAGATTACGTGATCTTGATCGACCCATTGGACGGAAGCATGAACTTCATTAGCGGAGTTCCCTGGAGCTCCGTTTCGATTGCCGTTTACGAGCGGGGTAGTGGCTTTTTGGAAAGCGTAACCGGAGCCGTTGTTAACGTGTTCACCGGGGAGATCTACAGTTACGACGCCCAGTTGGCCTACATTAACGGGAGGCCAGTCAAGAGGCCGGATAGGTTTCGAAACGTGATACTCCTGTACTTCAACAGGGGTGTGATCGATTACGTTTCGAAATTCGTTAAGTCTTTGGACAGGGAGTACAAGTTTAGAAGCTACGGATCGGCGTCACTAGACATGATCCAGGTCTGTACTGGCAGGGCCGCCCTTTATGCGGACGTTCGGGGAAAGCTCAGGAACATAGACATCGCGGCGAGCTCCAACTTCTGTAAAAGGCTGGGAATCGTGCCCATAGACGTCAACGGAAGACCGCTAGATCACATCGGGATAAACGACGTTTATGAGGTAAAGGAAGTGATTATCTCGCCTCATTACGAGCTTCTTTCGACTTTCCTTCAATCTGTACCGAAGGCTTCACCATAGCTATAGCGTCCAACAGATCCTCGTAAGTCAGTTCTCTATTCACGTTCCCTCTGATTATTTCCTTTAGGACCTTCAGCTTGGCCTCGCGCGTTACGGAGGCCAAGTCGGCGCCGCTGTAACCTTCAGTAAGGGCGGCCAGAGCGTCGCAGTTCACCTTGGAGCACGTCTCCTTACCCAGATACTTCTCGAATATGTCTCTCCTCTCGTCCCTATTGGGCAACGGCATAAACACGACCTTGTCGAACCTTCCGGGCCTAAGCAACGCCGGGTCCACGTCCTCTATCCTGTTAGTGGTGGCGATAACGACCACGTCCCTAAGCGTCCTTATTCCGTCCATTTCTGTTAGGAGCTGGTTGACGACCTTGTTGCCCTCGGACTTGTACGCTTCCCTTCTCGGGGCTATCGCGTCTATCTCGTCGAGCAAAATTATGGCGGGCTTGTTCTCCCTCGCCCTGTTGAAAACCTCCTTAACAGCGGCGACTGCCCCTTCGTAGCCCTTGTACAGGATCTCAGCACCGCTGAGCATGATCAGCTTAACTCCTAGAGTGTTAGCTAAGGCCTTGGCCATCATTGTCTTACCTACTCCTGGAGGACCGTACAACAGGATCCCCCTAATAGGCGGTATCTTCATCTGGGCCATCAGGTTAGAGTACTTGAGTTGTATTTCTAGAATTTCAAACAGTTCCTTTTTCATTTGATCGTATCCGCCTACATCGTTGAGCGTCACCTTTTCGATTGTTTCTGTCACAGGAATATCAGGACTTGTCTTTCTTTCATAATCCATCTTAAACTTCTCATATTGTTCGAGCATTTCAAGAGAAACACTCGGTTTATATTTCTTTATAACTTCGATAAAGTCCTCCATCTTTATTTCCCTGATTACCCCAGTATTCAGGGACTCGGCCGCAACCCTCCTCGCCACCTCTTGGCACACGTTGGCTATATCAGCCCCCGTGTAGCGTTCCGTCATTTTAGCCAAAGCCTCGAAATCTACGTCGCCCGCCAGAGGTTTGTTCTTACAGTGTATCTTGAAGATTTCGATCCTTGACCTGAGGTCGGGAAGGCCAACGAAAATGAGCTTATCGAACCTACCGGGCCTCAACAGCGCCTTGTCAAGCAAATGAGGGACGTTTGTGGATCCCACGACTATGACCCCGTCCTCACTCGCCAGGCCGTCCATCTCCGAGAGCATTAGGGAAAGTAGCCTGGGGGTTACCGAATCTCCTACATGCTGCTCCCTCCTGACCCCTATCGTGTCGATCTCATCGAAGAACAATATAACTGGAGCCATCTTCCTCGCGTTGTTGAAGAGTTCTCTGAGCCTCTGCTCGCTCTCGCCGTACCACTTGCTCATGATCTCCGGTACGCTGACGTAGATGAAGTTTATCTTCGCCTCGTTTGCCAGGGCCTTCATCATCATGGTTTTACCGCAGCCAGGAGGGCCGAAGAGCAGAATCCCCTTGGGCGGTTTCAGGCCGTACTTTTCCGCTATGTCATTTCGCCTTAACGGGAGTTCGATGTACTCCCTTATCTCGCGCTTTATTTCTTCGTAACCTCCTATCATGTCCCACGTAATTTTGTCAGAGCCCTCCTTGGGCTGTTTCTCTAAGGCCTTCTTTATCGCGGCCTGTCTGACGACCTCCACCGGTTTATCTGTCTTGAGAACGGAATCGGCCAGCTTCCTTGTAACAAGGTAAAGGAGTATGACGCCCCCCGCCAGAGCGAGTATGAGTGTGATTACCGTATAGGTAAATAGCGAGAACGTCATCATTTACTCGCACGTAATACTTGGTCAAAGGTTTAATATAGGTTTAATATAAACGATAACTAACTACCTAACAACTATTTGTCTAGTCACTCGCCCATACTCCCTTGATATAATTTATGTGTATATCAAACTTTTCTTCTCTTTCTTAGAATCAATAGGACAGTTAGGCCGACCGCGACCGCTGACATAACGACGGAAGCTATAGCAAACGCTGTCACTAAGTCCCCGAAGGGAGGTACAGCACTAGTATTGGTCATCAATGCAGTGGTCGTGGCGTTAGTTACGTTACCTGCCTGCGAGGCCTTAGCGATTATCGTCGAGAGGTCGAACACGAATGAACAGAGCCTTAAAGGCTGAAAAATCTTCCTCCTAGCGTGACACAAGTATCGCCTAATTATTACGGAAAGAGTGTCTATAGTCTAGCCTGCGGAATCGCAGACTTCCTCGGCGTCAGAAGGGACTGCCTAAGCAAGATAGACATAAACGGGAAGAGAATCGTGCTTGTGGTTCTTGACGGAGCTGGATGCAACATCCTTAAACACGCAGGGATTTTAGATAAGTTCCAGGCGGAGTGCCTTACGACGGTCTTTCCTTCTTCGACCTCCACCGTAATAACTACGTTGTTCACCGCCACGACTCCTGGTGAGCACGGAATTTTAGGCTACAACAACTACGTGAAGGTCCTCGGGTCCGTAGTGAATCCCCTGAGGTTCTCAACCCCATATTCCCCCGGACGGGACTCTTTGAAGGATTATGTGGAATTTTCTAAAGTTTTTCCTAACATAAAAAGTTATTTAACCGAGATAAGCAAAGATAAGAAGACTGCAGAAGTCGTGCCCTTAGGCATCGAGCAGACGGAGTTCACGCTGGCCACGCACGGTAGGACTTCCGTCACGAGGACTTACCTCAACGTTTGGGACGCATATCAGGAGGCGTCTCGAGTACTGAGCGAGGATTACGACTTCGTCTACTTGTACGTTCCTGACATAGACACCATAGCTCATAAGACGGGGCCGTATTCTGAAGCGACCGCCCTCACCGCTAGGGAGGTCTGGGAGGCTGTGACGAGGTTGGCCAATAAGTTCAAGAACTACACGTTTTATGTCACAGCCGATCACGGCCTGGTGAACGTGAGTAAGGATCAGACCATATCTCCCGACGACGAGCTGGTAAGGCTTCTCGAGATCCCACCTTTCGGCGACTCGAGGGCGATTCTGCTGAGAACCAGGAGGAACATCAGGGACTACCTGGCCTCGAGGTTCTCCTCGTCGTCTATATTCAGCACTCAGGACGAAATGTTGAAACTATTCGGAAGGCTCAACAGCTCCGTTGAGCTACCTGATTACGTGGTGGTGCCTAACGACGACTCGGCTTACGTTTACGCATACAGGGAGAAGCAGCAGAGGGAGGCGGGCAAACTGAAGGGTCATCACGGCGGCCTCTCGGAGGAGGAGATGTTGGTACCGCTACTAGTCCTCAACTCCTAAGCGCTTTAACGCCCTTAATCCCGAGAGTAATTTCAATATTAATGAACGAGATTTGCGATTTGTAATAAGCTAAGGGGGGACCGTCTTGGAATATTACGTCCCCAACTGGGAGGAGATCGAGGACGGTCTGCTCGAGATCGCACGCAGGCTAGTTAAAGACAACTTCCTGCCCGACGTTATAGCCGTCATCCTGACCGGAGGCATGATACCTGCTAAGCTCCTCTCTGACATACTCAACGTCAAGGAGTTCTCGTTCCTCGACATAAGGTCGTACAGGGCCACTGAAAAGTCCGAACCTATACTTTACGGCATGAACTCCCGCGACCTGGTAGGGAGGAGGGTTCTGATTCTGGACGACGTCTCGGATACGGGCGAGACCTTAATCCTAGCCGATTCAGTGTTAAGGACGTTCAAGCCCAAGGAGATCAGGTCGGCCACGATTTACGTTAAGCCCTGGACCAAGAGGGTCCCAGAATACTACTACAAGAGCGTCGACAAATGGATCGTGTTTCCTTGGGACAAGTGGGAGGTTTTCAGAGAGAGGAAGGACCTCGTCTTAAGAAACGTTGAAAAATATAAAGAAATCGAGAACTCGATTAGAAGATGATCGGTTCCTTGTACTCTCCCCAGACCTCCCTCAGCACTCCGCTGATCTCGCCGACCGTGGCTCCAGCCTTCACCGCCTCGAGTACGTACGGGAACAGGTTCTCCTTCTCGTTTTCGGCAGCCTTCCTAAGGGCGTTGAGCGAGTCCCTCCATTTCATCTCGTCCCTCTCAGACCTATACTTCTTCAACCTCTGGAGTACCCTCTCCCTCACAGCAGGGTTCACCCTGAATATCTCGGTCGTGCCTATCCAATCGGGCTCGTAGAACATATTGACTCCAACCTTAGCCAAATCCCCTTCTTCGATCCTCTTCTGTATCCTGTACGAGGACTCCGCTATCTGAGCCTGAGGATATCCGGCCTCGATCGCCTTCATCATCCCGCCCATTGACTCTATCCTCTCTATGACCTTCCACGCCCTCTCCTCTATCTCGTCGGTCAGCCACTCGATGTAGTAGGAGCCTCCCAACGGGTCCACGACGTCCGCTGCGCCGCTCTCATAAGCTATGATTTGCTGCACCCTCACGGCTATTTTCGCTGCCTTCTCACTGGGCAGGGCGAGGGCCTCGTCGTAACTGTTGACGTGCAGGCTCTGCGTACCTCCAAGGACCGCCGCCAAAGCCTGAAGCGTCGTCCTGATTATGTTGATCTCGGGCTGTTGGGCCGTAAGCTCCGCTCCTCCGGTCTGGGTGTGGAACCTCAGCATCATTGACTCAGGCTTCTTGGCCCCGAACCAGTCCTTCATTATCTTGGCCCACATCCTCCTGGCCGCCCTGAACTTCGCCACTTCCTCGAAGATGTTAGTATAACCTGCGAAGAAGAAGGAGAGCTTGGGGGCGAACTCGTCGACGGGTATCCCTCTCTCCATGGTCTTCCTCACGTACTCTATGCCGTCTGCCAGAGTGAAAGCGACCTCGAGCACCGCGTCTGCCCCGGCTTCCCTAATGTGGTAACCGCTTATGCTTATGGAGTACCATTTCGGGATGTTCTTCGCGGCGTACTCGATTATATCGATCGTGTACCTCATGGAAGGTTCAGGGGGATAGATGAAGTTCTTCCTGGCTATGTACTCCTTCAGTATATCGTTCTGCACCGTGCCGTCCAGGACGTTCATCGGTATCCCCCTGCTTAATGCCGTCACGACGTAGGAGCTCAGCACTTCCATAGCGGTGGCGTTTATCGTCATCGAAGTGGTCACCTTGTCCATCGGGATGCTGTTCATGATTATGTCCATCTCCTTCCAGTGGAACATCGAGACTCCGACAACGCCCACTTCAGTGTAAGCGAGCGGGTGATCGGGGTCTAAGCCGAGCTGGGTGGGCAGGTCGAAGGCTATGCTCAGCCCCGTCTGGCCCGCGGCCAGCAGCTTCTTGAACCTCTCGTTAGTGTCCTCAGCTGAACCGTAGCCAGCGTATTGCCTTATGGTCCAGATCCTCCCTCTGTACATATTCGGATAGATTCCCCTCGTGAACGGGTACTGACCTGGGAACCCTAACTTCTCATCATATCTACCTTTGACGTCGAGCGGAGTGTACAGGGCTTTGGACTCTATGCCCGAATAAGTTAAGAACCTCTGCTTCCTTTCGGGCCTCTTGGAGACCCAGGCCTTGTAAACTTTCTCCTCCCACTGCTGAACCTGCTCCTTTATCCTCTCGTCAACATCCATGGCTGTCCGCGTTTAACTCTCAATCAGTTTATAAATATGTTTCGTCTAGCATAAACCTTATTAAACCTATTTGAACAGAGTGTTTAGGATCGTCAATGTACACGGAGGATATCGACCACATAGGCGTGGTGGTTGAAAATATTGATCAAGCTATAAAATTTTATCAGGAAAACTTCAACATGAAGTTAGTTCATTACGAGGTCTTACAGGATAGGGGACTTAAAGTAGCGTTCCTAACCGGTCAGGACGGCACCGCGGCGGTTGAGCTCCTTGAGCCCCTAAACCACGAGGACATGAACAACACCGTAGCGAAGTTCTTGAAGAACAGGGGCCCGGGGCTTCACCATCTGGCCATCAGGGTAAAGGACATTAAAGGGGCGTTGGACGAGCTTAAGGTCAAAGGCCTCCAGCTCGTGGATCAGTCCCCGAGGCCCGGTGCCAGGGGGCACTTAGTAGCTTTCGTTCACCCGAAGAGCGTTATGGGCGTCTTACTGGAGCTGGTACAGGAGGCCCACCATTAAGCCAGCCAACCTCATTTTTTGACTTTATTAGTTGAGCTAAGCTATAGTTAATTTGGATCTCTATGAGCCGCAGGTATAGAGACATATTCGACGTATTTGAAGACATGTTCAGGCAGATCCAAGAGATTATGGACAGGGAGTTCAGGGAAATCGAGAGGGAGTTCGACGAGCTCGCGAAGTCGGGTAAAGTGAAGACCTACGGTCCCTACGTCTACGGCTTCAGGGTGACGGTAGGTCCTGACGGTAAACCCATCGTGGAGGAGTTCGGCAACGTGAAGACGGTGAAAGGGAAGCCCATGATCTCTGAAGAGAGGGAGCCACTCGTTGACGTAGTGGAGAAGGGCGACGAGATCAGGGTTGTCGCCGAGGTGCCAGGCGTTAACAAGGACAGCATAAAGGTCAAGGTAGTCAACGGCGAGAAGTTAATCGTACAAGCCACGGGCGAGGACAGGAAGTACTACAAGGAGGTGGAGCTACCAGCCAAGGTAGATGAGAAGTCCGCTAAGGCTTCCTACAAGAACGGCGTCCTTGAGGTAGTTCTCAAGAAGGTGAAGACCGAGGAGGAAGGTACCGAAATTAAAGTGGAGTAACAGCGACCTTCCTGTTAAGCACATAACTAAGTCCCGAAGGGTCCTTGATTATCAACGTGAACTTTTTCTTACCCTCCATGGCCTCCTTTATTTCGTCGCATTTCTGACCGCAATTGGACCCCAGCTCGGTTAGGAAGGTCTCCAAGAGCCCCCTCACTGTCGTGATGACCCCTTGATAAAGGGCTCCCGCCATGACCTCAATCCCCAGCTCCGGCAACTCCACGTCAGCGCTTGAGGACCTGAAGACGAAGGTCTCCAGGTCCTCCTCCGTTTCCACCTTGAGCTCAATCCTCACGGGACTCTTGTATTCGGCGGGAAAGACGTCTCTATGCCTGTAACCGCAAGAGGAACACTCACCTACCATTATGAGTATCTTCCCTTCGGCTGGAATTTCGTAAAGGTAAAGCTGTACCTTGTACGTCTCGTTGCCACAAACAGGGCACTTGAGCGTTTCCTCATGAAGGAGAAGGGGTTCGTTCAACGGCTCACCTTCGATCTGGAATGGATCTAAAATGCTTATCTACAAGAAAGACTAATACTTAGCACAAAAGGTTGGCGATGCTCCAATTACCTAATGAACCTCAGTACGGACCGGTGGAGTACAAGACCGAGATTACCGCGACGAACCCGGAGAGACTCCAAGAGCTGGCTACCCAGCTGAAGTTCAGGCTGGAAGAGGGGAACGGTGAGGCGTTTTATTTCATCGGGGTCGCTGATAACGGGACAGTATTGGGCCTATCGAAGGAGAAACTAGAGAAGAGTATAGCCAACCTGAAAGTGGTGACGGAGCTCGTCGGCGCCACCATCGTGGACATGAGGATCGAGCAGGTCTCCGAGGGGAAGTTCGTAGGTGAAGTACTGATAAGGGAGGAGAAGAAGGTCGTCCCCATCGAGGTTAAAGTCGCGGTCCTCGGCCACGTTAACGCTGGAAAAAGCACCCTTACGGGAGCTATATTAACGGGGAAGCTAGACAACGGAGACGGCCTTCTGAGGAACTTGGTCGCCAGGTACCTTCACGAAGTAGTGACCGGTAGGACCAGCTCGGTCACCATGAGGGTCTTGGGATTCTCCAAGTCAAACATTCCCGTGAACTGGTCGCTCAGGGATCCGCTTAGTGAGGCCGATGTGATGAGGAACAGCTCGAAGATAATCAGGCTGATAGACTTAGGAGGTCACGAGAGGTACCTTAGGACGACCCTAAAGGGACTAATGGGTTACGAGGTCGACTACGCTATGCTAGTCGTCGCCAGTGACGACGGTCTGTTGACCATGGGAAAGGAACATCTGGCGTTGACCTCGACCCTGAAGATACCCATGTTCGTAGTCGTCACTAAGGTCGATAAACCCACCGCTAGGACGGAGGAGGTCATAAACGAAATAAAGAGGATCTTGAGGCTTCCCGGCATCAATAAGCTCGCCTTCGAGGTAAAGGATGAGAGGGACGTGGTGTCCGCCATATTAGCTATGAGGACCGAAAGGGTCGTGCCGATATTCAGGGTCTCCAACGTCACGGGCGAGGGTTTGAACACGCTCCTCAAGTTCCTCGCTTCACTACCGCCGAAGAAGAAGAACGTTGAAGGGGAGCCCTTGGGATACATCGACGAGATTTACAGCGTTCCCGGAGCTGGAACCGTGGTGCTGGTGACCGTGACGAGAGGTCAGTTCGTCCAAGGCGATGACGTGTACATAGGGCCATTTGAGGACGGCGGATTTCGTCCGATAAAGATCAAGAGCATTCAGATCAACAGGGTGTTCGTCGAGAGAGCCGTTGCTGGGAACGTCGCCACGTTGGCTATTCAGGGTGTGACCAAGGAGAGGCTGAGGAAAGGGATGGTCGTCGTGAGGACGCCCAAGAGGAGCGCCAGGACGTTTAAGGCGAGAATTTTCGTCCTTCACCACCCGACCACAATTAGGAAGGGTTACGTCGCCACCATCCATCTGAAGACTATAAGGCAGGCCGCCAGATTCGTCGAGCTGGAAAGGGCTTATTTGAGGACTGGCGACATTTCGGCGGTAACGCTCGAGTTCCTTTACAGACCCGAGTATTTGGAGCCCGGTGACGTGTTCGTCTTCAGGGAAGGCAGAACTAGAGGCATAGGGGTAGTGCAGGAAATAATTGATACTAGCTAGTAACTTTTCTCCTCGTACATTCAATAATTTCGTTACTTACTCTTTCCACCTCCCTCCTCGCTATCTTTTCGAGCACCTGACTCACGTAGCCTCTGTATTCAACGTCGTAAACCAAGCTTCCGTCATGGACTTTCAGACTCGAAAGCACGGTCGCACTTATGCCGGGTCCCCTGACCGTAATCTCGCTTAAGACCTGCCTGCCTTCGACCTTGAAGTTCGTGAGGACCCCAGTTAACGTAACGACTATCATTGCGACCTTAGCTTGAACCCTGAACTCCTTCTCGTTGATCCTCGTTGCTCCCGGTATGCAGTTTATCAGCGTGTCCGGGTTTGAGACTACCTGTAGCGCCCTTTCCTCGTCGGGAACCGGAAAAGAGCCTGAGACCTTGCCGTGAATCATTCGCTTCGAAATGAGATCCAGGAATTAATTAATTGATATCGTCAAACGGAAATGCGTTCTTTTAGCTCGTCGACGCTACGACTGATTAGGAGGCTCTTGAGGATCGGAGCCGTGTTGCTGGCCGCAGGCGAGGGGAGAAGGTTCGGCGGCAATAAGCTGATCAAACGCTTTATGGGCGACCCGATCATCGTCAGGTCCTTGAGGGCTTTGGACGGTCTCGAGAGGGTGGTCGTAGTAGGGGCTTACGCCAAGGAGTTGTTGGATTACTTGCCAGACGAAATCGTGATCTACAACCCTTGGTGGAGGGAGGGGATGAGCACTTCCGTGAGGTTGGGCCTCAGGTTCTTCGCTGACTACGACGCCGTGCTTTTCCATCTCGCTGACATGCCCCTCGTCACTAAAGAGACCGTGAGCGTGATCTTATCGGGAATGAAGGAAGGGTGTGACGCTGTGGTTCCCGTCCACGAGGGAAGGAGGGGCAACCCTGTAGTAGTGACCAAAAAGCTCTTCACGTTAGTCAACGAACTAAAGGGGGACGTCGGGTTCAGGGAGGTTCTTTACAGGGTAAACACCTGCGAGGTCCCAGCGGGTCCTGAGGTTTTGATAGACGTTGATACCGAAGAGGACCTAGCTAGGCTCTCATCTTCTGAGCGGCGGCCTTTATAGCGGTCACGATGTTCTGGTAGCCGGTACACCTGCATAAGTTGCCGGATATCCCTTCCCTAATCTCCTCCTCGCTGGGATTGGCGTTCTCGTTGAGGAGCCAGTACGCCTGCATTATCATCCCTGACGTACAGTAACCGCACTGGAGGGCGTGATGCTCTGTGAACGCCTCCTGGATAGGATGGAGCTTTCCGTCCTTAGTTAGACCCTCGAGGGTGAGGATCTCCGCGCCGTCGGCCTCGACCGCCAGAACCGTACAGGACTTCACCGATCTACCGTTGAGTATCACCGTGCAGGCCCCGCAGTGACTCGTGTCGCACCCAACCCTCACGCTCTTGTACCCTAAATCCCTCAGTACGTGGACTAGCAGCCTCCTCGGCTCTACCTCCACCTCATGAACGTTTCCGTTGACCTTCAAGGTTATCTTGACCTTCTCCTCGGGTCCCACGACTTTCATCCTCATCACCTCAACAGCTCCGTGAGAGCCCTCCTAGTTAACACCTTAGCGGCCCTCTTCCTGTACTCGGAGCTTGCCCTTAAATCGCTTGGGGGCTCTATGGACTTCATGACGGTCTCCGCTGCCCTCTCGATTAAGTCCTCGGTCGGCGTCCTATCGATTAACACCTTCTCCGCTTCCACCGCCCTAACCCCCTTGTTCGAGACGGCAGTTAGGCCGATCCTTAAGTCGGTCACCCTATCCCCGTCCTTTTTAGCTAACACAGCCACGCCGACGATCGCGAAGTCCCCCGCCTTCCTCTCCAGCTTCTTGTAAGCCCACCTATAACCGCTGAAGTCCCTCACCCTGATCTCCGTGATCAGTTCGCCTTGCTTCAGATCAGGAGTGAAGACGTCCTTAACGAAATCGGCGAAGTTTACTGTCCTGCTCCCTTTAGGCCCGTAAACGACGACGGACGAGTCCATCACGATGAGGGCGGCCTGATAGTCCGCCGCAGGGTCTGAGTGCGCCACGCTACCCCCTATTGTTCCTACGTTCCTGACTTGAGGGTCCGCTATTCTCGCCGCGGTATCGCTCAGTAAAGGTATGCCTGCCTTCACTACGTCGTAATGAGTGGTCAGTGCCCCTATCCGGTAATATCCTCCCTCTTTTCTGACGTACTGAAGCTCCCTCAACCGTCTGATCTCGACCAAATATGACGGCCTTATGATCCTGAGCTTCAGCATAGGTATGAGGCTGTGACCCCCTGCCAACGGTTTAGCGTCCTCGTGCTCCTTCAGGAAGGAGACGGCTTCATCGATGGTGTCAGGGATAACGTAACCGAACTTGGGCGGGTACACAAGTCGTTTTCCGATTCCGGATATTATTACTTATGCTTAGGCTCAGCGTTTCACTTCGCCTTCCATAGCTTGTCCCGTAGGTCGACCGCCTTGCCGACCACTATAAGTGCGGGAGGCTTCACGGACTCCAGGTTACGGAGTTGGGCTAGGGTAGTGACCACGACCTCCATGTCGGGGAGGGAGGCGTTCCTGATTATAGCGACCTTCTCGTCGGGGCTCCTTCTCGCCAGTAAGATATCGGACAGTTCCTTTAACTTAGAGGCCCCCATCACTACGACGATGTTGCCCCTGCTGGGGATGTATTCCGGTTCAATTAGTCCCCCTCCCGCCCTCGTCGCGGTGAACGCCGTAAACGCGGGCTCGGAGAGCCGACCTGCCAGAGGGATTCCGGCCAGCAAAGGGCCTGAGGTCACGCTAGATACCCCCGGGATCACCTCGCAGTCGATCCCCATCTCCATAACGTAAATGCACTCCTCCTCCCCACGCCCGAAGACGTACGGATCCCCACCCTTCAGCCTGACGACCGTTTTTCCCTCCGAGGCTTTTCTTACTAGTAACTCGTTGATCTCCTCCTGAATCTCAGCCTCCCCGTAACCCTTGCCCACGTATATCCTCTCGCATCCCGGCTTGCACTCGTTCAGCAGGCTCGGAGAAACGAGCCTGTCGTAAACCACCACGTCAGCCTGCCTGAGGGCTTTGAGGCCTTTGACCGTTATTAGCTCGGGGTCACCGGGCCCTGCCCCAACTAAAACTACCTTCCCTTTCATATCATGTTTATCCTTTTCGCTATGTATAAGGCTAAGGCGACTCCCTCAGGGAACTTGACCAGGAAGACTATCGCTAGTGCGTAGTTCAAGACTTCGGACGAGGACAAGTGAAAGATCGCGGCGGATAAGTACACCAAATAGACGTAGAAAAGATCCATGCCCATTCCTATAGAGTATAATATCACTTTTTCTATAAACTTTAGGCTAGGTATAGCAACACCAACTAGGAAGCCCCCGAAAAGCTCGGCGATGAAGGAGACGACGAAATACGTGGGATCCTTAATTTCGAGAACGTAGTATTGAGGCAAGAGCCAGACCGACATGATGACAGAGCCCACGGCTATGATGAACAGAGCGTACTTCCTGAGGATCAAGCCCATGATGGGGAGTAGCTCTTCCGTTACCGAAGGCGCGTAGACTCTATCTTTATTTGACCTCATTATGGCCATCCATCCCAACATGCCGCCCGCCACGATAGGACCCTGGTAAGACATTATATGGAGTATCTCGTCACCCGTCAGGTAAGTCCACAAGGAGAACGCGAGGAACAGCGGAACGAGGACGGAATAAACGGTGTATATCGCGACCATTTTCAAATAAAATCACCTTCCGTGAAATAAGAATCGGGTTCGGGATATATATTCTTGAAAACGTCCTTGCGAGTCGGTAATGCTAATTAAGCGCCGCGACCTAAGCGAGGGTTACCGTTTAGGTAAGTAGATGACGTACTCAACCACGTCCTGGGTCTCCTTTTTGGAAAGCACTTTTACCCCTCTGTCGGAAAAGGCCATCACGAAGAGATCGACGTTCTCCTGCTGAAACCCTTTGGACGCCTTAACCTTGACTTCAGCCTCCTCGTCCAGGCTGTACCAGACGTTACTGAGGATGGTGAAGGCAGTAGTGCCTCCGGCACCGCACTGCGACTTCATACTGAGCAAGTCTAGCTCGAGACTCTTCATTCCGTTAATCGAAACTTGATATGACTGTCACCTAAAAACGCTTCAAACAAGGGCGAAAGTCTTATGCCAGATCGTCTTTTGGCGTTTGACGCCCATGATCTCGTGAACTTAGCCGCCATCGATTTCAGGACGCGAAGTCCTCTCCTTGGCTTGTATTTCTTAAACTTCACGGCGTCGTTCAGTCCGACTTTCCGCCAGAAACGAAACAAGTATTACAGAATACTCGTTAAGCTCCCTGCGATAAGTCAAATGATCTATCGTCATCGTACGCTAAGCCCTAAGCCCTCAACTATTAACGAAGCCGCGTTAGCTGAGGTCAGCACGGCTGTGGACTTATCGCCAGGAACCCGAACACGCTTCCCAAAACCGGAAACCATGACGTTTCTCAGAGGATTGGGCTAGATCCATCGAGCATATTACTGGAGCCTGGAAGTAAGGCTTAATGAGACTGACAATAGCCGCTGACGCTCTTGTAAGCGTCCGAGGAGTAATCAGGGACTCGAAGCTCGTGATCGATTCCGGGAAACTGAAAGGGGTCGTGAGAAGGAATGAGGAAGTCGAGGACGTGGAGCTAGAGTTGGGCGGACCCGGAAGGGTAGCGACTCCTTCCTTCGTATCGGTCCACACCTTCCTGACCCTTTACCCCTTCAGGTTCTCGGTGTTCAACGGCTTGAAGAACGCCGCTGAGCTCTACTCCGTTATGACGAGCAACGACGCCTACTACTTCGCGTTGCTCGCTTCCTACCATCTGGCGAGGACCGGAGTGAGCTCGGTGGTCTTCAGCGATCCCTATCCGGATACCGTCGCCAGGGCGGTTCAGGAGGTGGGCCTCAGGCCGTACATCGCCGTGGGGGTCGGTTGTCCCGAGTCCAGATCCGACTGGAAGAACGAGTTCAACGTCCTCTTCCAGAGGTGGTCAGCGAAGGGGAGAAGGGACGTCATGCTGAAGCTCTGCACCGATGAGGAGCTCGACGAGGTCTTCGCTGTAGCGAGGGAGGCCAAGACGTTATTGGTAGTGGACAGGACCGTGCCCCTTCACGAGCTCGAGACTAAAGGCTACATCAGGGAGGTGCCTATACTGGCCCTTGGAGGAGGGACTAGAAGTGACGCCTCTTTAATCAAGAAGTACGGGATTCACGTGGCCTTCACGCCGTCCTTCGAGGTCTCCAAGTTCCCGTTGAGCCAATACGACCCGGCCATCAGCCTGGACTTGACGCCGAAATATGACATTAGACACGAAATGAGCGTAGCCGTCCTGAGGCTAATGCTGAAACCCGACGAGGCCTTCAAGGCGTCGACCGTGAACGGTTGTGAAGCGCTCCAGCTCGACTGCGGGACTTTCGAGAGCGGGGCTGAGGCGGACGTCGCCGTCTTCGAGTTCAGGGAACCTCCTAGCTACCCCTTCGAGCTTGCGTCCCCTTACGAGTCCCTTGTGTTCTCCGGGTATAGTTTGGAAACCCTCGTAGTTAAGGGAGAGCCGGTCGTCGACGGAGGGGTACCGCTTAACGTGGGGATAGCTCAAGTGGAGGAGGCGACAGGGAGGGTGCAGGAAGTTGATAAGAGAGCTAGCCAGAAAGTACGGAACGTGGCAACGAATAGAGATCTTGAGTGACGTTGCTATAATCGGGATCCCCTTCGATAGGACTCCAGAAGAGCTCAGGCCGTTCGCTGAGGACTTGCTTAGAACCCTTAGGCTACGTTCCGTTTGGGGTAGGTACAGAGGGGTCGACGAGGTGTCCAGAGTCGGGAAGTACGTTCATTTAGCTGGGGAACGGGCGAGCGAGGTGATCTATAAGGAGCACGGGTTCAAGTTCGTCTTGGACTTCACCAAGGTCTTCTTCTCCCAGAAGCTGATGTTCGAACACGACAGGCTCTCGAGGCTCGTGAGAGAGGGAGAAGTCGTGATAAACATGTTCGCGGGCTTCGGCCCGCTCTCGATAATGAGTTGTAAGCGAGGGAACCCGAGGGTAGTTTACTCAATTGACATAAACCCTTTCGCTTATTATTACAATTTAGTTAATGTTGATCTCAACAGAGCCTATTGCGTTATCCCGATGTGGAGGGACGCGTTCGAGGTCATTAACGAGCTACCTGAGGCCGACAGGATCTTCGCCCCTTTGCCGGAGCTCGCCGATAAGGCTTACGAGGTAGCAATAAGGAGGCTAAAGCCCGGAGGGACTCTGCACCTCTTCGCTCAGGTGGAGGTCAAGAAAGGGGAGGATCCCGTGAAGGTGGCGATGGGTAAGTATAGAGGAGCCTTTTTCGCGAGGGTAGTTAGGAGTTATAAGCCTGGCGTTTACCACGTGATAGTGGATATAAAAGCGGATTAAGCTCAAAAGAGATCGTGTCACGCGAGGACATCTTCGAGACTCTGAAAACCGGAAAAGTCGATTACGTGAGAGTGGAGTTCGTTGACTTACTGGGTAACACTAGAGGGAAATCGTTGAGGAGAGCGGAGTTCGAGGAAGTCCTCAACGGGAAGGGCGTGGAGTTCGCGGAGGGTTTAGTGGTTCTAGACTACGCGGAGGTGCCGTTGTTCTCCTCTTATTATGACGTGATAGCCGTGCCCGATTTGTCAACCTTCAAGATAATCCCTTACCTCGAAAGAACAGCGAGAGTGTTAAGCTATTTAACCACGCTGGAGGGCGCGAGGCACGAGCTTTGCGTTAGGTCGGCCCTGTACAATGTTTTAAAGAAGCTTGAGGAGCGTAACTTGGGCCTCTATTCGGCCTTCGAACCAACGTTCTATTTAGTCAAACAGGCGGGCGACGGCACGATAAGGCCTGCTGATGATGCGAAGGCGTTCTCACCTGAAGGCCTTTGGGATCAACAGGAGTTCCTGAAGAACTTGATCAAGTATCTAGAGTTGTTGGATGTTAAGGTTTCCAGCATTAACAAGCATTACGGTCAAGGTCAGTATGAGCTTAAATTCTCCTTGTCTTCCCCGGTCGAGTCGGCTGACCAGCTTGTCTCTTCAAGGGAAGTGATCAGAGATCTGGCCCGCTCCTACGGAATGTTGGCCACTTTCATGCCCAAGCCCTTCTCGGAGCAGGTCAGCTCGTCCATGGATGTGTATCTAAGCTTCCATAGTGGGAAGGACTCGGTCATGCTAGACCCAACGGATCCTAAGGGGCACTCGCTGTCCCAGATAGGTTATAACATCCTAGCCGGGATAGTTCACCACCTCCATGCCATAATGGCGTTCGCTGCACCGACGGTCAATTCATACAGGAGGTTCAAGGAGAAGGTAGTCCCCAACAGGGGAGGAGTCGGTCACGAAAGGCATTTCGTAATAAGGCTTACGTCGACCTTTAAGGAAAACGGTCTGTTCGAGTTTAGGCTCGCGGATCCTTTGGCCAATCCATACCTCTTCCTGGCTTCAGTCGTGGCGTCGGCTATAGACGGCATTGAGAACAACATGGACATAGAAATAGAGAAGGACGTGACTTATCTGCCCGAGACCCTTGAGGAGGCCATAAACGCTTTGAAGCAGGACTCCGTGATAGTCAGGAGCTTAGGCAACGCGCTCGTTGACGCATATATTAAACTCAAAAAGAGGGAACTAGACGCCTACACTAATTACGTGAGCGAGTGGGAAATAAGGACTTACCTTAAGGCCGGCTGGTGATTAAGATAAATGATAGTAGAAATCGATGGTTCTTTCGGTGAAGGAGGGGGTCAAATACTCAGGACGTCACTGACGCTTTCTGCGTTGACCGGTACTCCGTTTAGGATGTTCAACATCAGGAAGAACAGGCCTAAGCCGGGCCTGCAACACCAACACTTGACTGCCGTGAAGGTCGTCAAAGCCCTGACCAACGCCGTCACCAAAGGGGATTTCCTGGGCTCCGAGGAACTCTACTTCGAGCCTAAGGGAATTGTGGATCGTCTTGATTATAGGTTCGATGTGGGAACCGCTGGAAGCGTCACCCTAATTCTGCAGACCGTTTTACCCCTGATGATTAACCGGAACATTTCCCTGACATTAATCGGAGGCACTGACGTCCCGAAGGCGCCGACTATCGACTACGTCAGGCTCGTCTTCCTTCCATTGCTAGAGAGGTTAGGCCTGAAGGCCAAGGTAGAATTGATAAGGAGAGGTCATTATCCGGAAGGGGGCGGCGAGATCAGGATCTCCGACGTGAGAGGGGAGCTAAGTAGGTTCGAGTTGATAAACCGAGGAAAAGTCCTGAGGATCGAGGGGATCTCGCACGTCAGCTCGCTTCCTGATCACATCGCGACGAGACAGAAGACTTCGGCCGAGAGCCTTCTGAAGGAGCTGGGCGTTCCCATTAACATATCCATAGACGTCAGGGGCGGCGAAAGGAGTAAGGGTTCCGGGATAGCCCTGGCCGCCGTCACGGAGAACAGCGTCTTGGGGGCGGATTCGTTAGGGGAAAGGGGAGTGAGGGCGGAAACTGTGGGCGAGAGCGCGGCTAGGGCACTTCTCGAGGACTTGAAGAGCGGAGCCGCCGTTGATAGGCACATGAGTGACATGCTGATGCTCTACGTTGCCTTAGCCAGAGGGAGTTTCACGGGAGCGGAGCTCACCAGCCACGCGAAGACTAACGCTGAAGTGATAAGGAAGTTCCTAAACATCGATTACGAGATAAGCGGATCGAAGCCTTTCACGTTTAAGGTGAGATGAGAGGGGTTGAAGGCAGCCGTATTTAGGGAGGTAGGCCACCCGCTTTCCATTGAGGAAGTACCTTTCCCCAGGCGGGAGAGCGAGAGGGAGGCTATTCTTAGGGTACTCGCGACGGGCTTATGCCACGGCGACGTTCACTTAGTGACCGGAGAATGGGAGGGCGACATAATCGTTGAAACACCTAGGATACTGGGCCACGAAATCGTTGGAGAACTGACCCACGACGTGGGGGGACTGAGGAAAGGACAGAAGGTCCTAGTCTATTCTTCCATAGGTTGCGGCCAGTGCAAGTACTGCAAAGCTGGGAAGTACCAGTTCTGCGAGAGGGTCAGGGTGATAGGTTATCATTACGATGGGGGGTTCGCGGAGTACGTGAAGGTACCCGACTTCAGGTATCTCCTTCCCGTCGAGGGTAACCCGATCGAGCTAGCCCCGTTAGCCGACGCGGGAGTCACCGCCTATAACGCTACCGAAGGAATAGGCCCTAGCGATGAGGTCTTGATCATAGGCACAGGAACCGTCGCGCTTTACGCTTTACAGATCCTGAAGAGGAGAGGGGCGTTCGTCAGCGTGGTGGGGTCCAGTATACCCAAACTCGAAGTAGCGTCGAAGCTCGGGAGCGATGAGGTGATACAGGCCAAGAGGAGGAACTACGTGGAGAAAGCGTCGGAGAAGTCGTCGAGGAGGAGGTTCGATTACGTGCTAGACTTCGTGGGAGCTGATTACAGCCTAAAGGACGCTTTATGGTTGTTACGGAACGAGGGAGAGCTAAGGGTGGTCGGGGAGTTCGGCGGCTACGTCCACTACCCCGAGCAGCTCCTCGTCCTGCGCGGGCTCAAAATAAGGGGGATACTCTACGGTAGCTTCCAGGATCTCGCGGAGGTCTACGGAATTTACAGAGAGGGCTGGCTCAAGACCCTGCCGGTGCCCTTCAAGCTGGAGGAGATCAACGACGCAATCAACGAGTCCCACGAGGGAAGGATAATTGGGAGACCAGTCATCGTCCCGTAAGGTCAAGGTTAAGGCTAAGCTCAGGTACTTCATACAGGCCGAGGAGGCCGTTTTCGGCGTAGCTACTTCAGAAGACGGATACTTCAAGCTCATGATAACGTTCTACGAGGAGATACCGGGAGGTCGGACTCTGAGACCCGTTATCATAGTCGACAGGTTTGACGACGTGAAGATGGGCGAGGAGGTGGGGGTTTGGGGTAAGAGAGCCTACGTCGAGGTCCTGGAGGGCATGGACGTCTTTAAGGCTCTAGCGAGAAGGCTTAGGACGCCCTTAATTCCGCAGAGCGTTCTGCCCCTACTCTTCGATATCAAAGTCGTAAGCCCTGCAGAAATAGCTGAAAACAACAGGTCCTTTAGGGGCTTCGCCAACGCTAAGGCCTTCTGGCCTAACCTAAGTCAGATCATTGAGGAGGAGTTAAGGGACGTTCGATTAGAAGTGAACGTGGTGTGACGTGTAACCGATGGGTTCGGCTATCACTCGCAGCTCAATTCGACGTTTTGTGCCTTCATTACGCTCAAGGTTTCCTCTAGGGTCGGCGAGCTTATTCCGCCGAGTCTTGTGACCTTAAGCCCTGACGCCACTACCGCGAAGGTTAGAGCGTCCTTCAGATCCCAACCCTCCATCATAGCGACATTGAATGCTGCATCGAAGACGTCGCCCGCCCCTGTAGTGTCAACGGCTTTCACCTTGAGGGCTTTGGCCGTGCACCTCTCGTTTTCCCCAATAACTAAGGCCCCTTTAGACCCCATCTTAACCGCAACGTACCTGGCCTTCAAGTCACTTACGTTGAGCCTCGAGAACTCGGCCTCGTTGAGGAAAAGCACGTCGAGCTGTGGGAGTTCCTTAAGCTCTCCAGCGAAGGGTCCAGGGTCATAGGAGACCCACCTCGCGTTAGGATCCCTAACGACAACGTTTGGACTAACCGAGGCGAAGTGTACCACATCGAAAAGCCCGAAGAGCTGCTTGACGTCTTCAGCCGTTATAGACATCGAAACCCCCTGCTTCCTTATCATGGAGACCTTACCGTCGTCCCTGATGAATATCAGAGTGGAGTTAGTCGGTCCTTCCATTTCGTGTACGTACTCTAGACCGACTCCGCCGTCTGCTAGTAAGCTCATTATCGTCTTGACTATGGGGTTCCTGGAGACCCTCGCCAGGATCTTGGACGAGTGGCCCAGTCTACTCGCCGCCATCGCGTAGTTCGTAGCCGCCCCTCCTGGCAGTATTTCGAGGATATCGGTATACGTCGGGTGATCTGGGTCAGGAACCCTGTCAGCCTTTACCAAGATATCGATGTTGAGTTTCCCCACGGAGAGGTGTACGGGTTTCAACCCGCTAACACCTCAGACAGCCGCCACGTCATCACTCGTCAGTCCCAAAGGTCGTCATCACGGTTTATGACTATATCGTTACGCTTACTTTTAAGGGAAGACAACTCTAAATCCGTCTCCTCTGTTCAACTAGCAATAGATCTGAAAATGTCATCAATAAGGGAGTTACCGAGCGTTGGGCCGGTAGAGAAGGCCTCGATTCATTCGCACATAACCGGCTTAGGTTTGGACGAAAATGGAAAACCGAAGTTCAAGGCTGGAGGTTTAGTCGGACAGCTCGAAGCTAGGGAGGCGGCAGGTATCGTAGTTCAACTAGTCAGGCAAGGTAAAATGACAGGAAAAGGAGTATTATTTGTCGGCCCTTCAGGCACCGGGAAGACCGCCTTGGCTTACGCCATAGCTAGGGAGTTGGGCAAGGACACCCCGTTTACCGTAATCAACGGTAGCGAAATTTACTCCACGGAATTGAAAAAGACTGAGGTGTTAATGCAGGCGGTGAGGAAGTCCATAGGCGCGAGGATCAAGCAAGTCAGACCCGTTTATCAGGGCGTCGTCAAGGACCTAAAGGTGAAGGTGGGCAGGAGCAGAATCAACCCTTACGCCGTCATGCCCAGGGAAGTGCAGATCACCCTGGCGACGAAGGACGACGAGAGGACCCTCAGCGTGGGGGAAGAGGTAGCGGCGCAGATCTACCAGCAGGGCATAAGGAAGGGAGACGTGATTTGGATCGACGCCGAGACGGGCAGGATAGTTAAGGAGGGGAGGGCGAAGAATTTCGAAGGGGCGAAGAGTTATGACATAGAGGTGGAGAGGCTCGTTGATATCCCTGCGGGGCCCGTAAGGACCCAGAAGGAGATCTCGTTCACGGTGACGCTTCACGACCTCGATATGAACTTCGCGGCCCAGAAGCTCTCGTTCGGACTCCTGTTCGGATTGTTCACCGAGAGGGAGATCAGCGACGACGTTAGGAGGAGCGTGGACGAGTGGGTAAAGGAAAAGATAAACCAGGGTATAGCCGAACTCATCCCGGGAGTGTTGTTCATTGACGACGTACACATGCTTGACATAGAAGCGTTCTCCTTCCTAACTAAGGCCTTGGAGAGCGACTTGTCCCCAATACTGATCCTAGCGACGAACAGGGGCATAACCAAAATAAGGGGAACCGACGTCGAGTCGCCTCATGGCATTCCGCTCGACTTGCTTGACAGGCTGTTAATAATACAAACGAAGCCCTACTCCGAGAACGAGATCAGGGAGATAATCAAGATAAGGGCGGAGGAGCTGGACATAGCGATCGACGAGGCCGGAATCGAGGAGCTCACCAAGATCGGCGCTCAGACCAGCCTCAGATATGCCATTCAGCTAATTGAACCCGCGTCGATAGTAGCTAAAAGGAACGGGAGGCAAATAATAACCGCTGAGGACGTGAGATACACGGCTGGCCTGTTCATGGACGTAAAGAAGAGCATAAACTATGTAAAGGAGTACGAATCGTTAATGCTTAAGTGATGAGTGGCGACGAAACGGATCTATGACGAGTCGTTGCCTTTCTGACACTCGAGTACCCTTGGATCCCGCTTCAACGCCTTCAATATCCTGAAGGTCATGCCCCATATCACTTCGCCGTCGTACTCAACGTAGTTTTCGGAATCGTTGATTAAGGACAAACTGAACCAAAACGCCCTGCTTATTTCACCAGGCGATACAACGGGTTCGAACCGCTCAGAGCAACACATGAAAGCCGCGACCTTGACCGGCTTGTTGTGGGGACTGAACATCCCTAGGAACTTCAATTCTTTGGGCGATACTCCCACCTCCTCATACGCCTCTCTCCTCGCTGCTTGTTCACAAGTCTCCCCGGGCTCCCTATGGCCTCCTGGAAGGGCTATTTGCCCGCTCCAAGGGTCGCCCTCAACTTCAGCCCTTTTTATTAAAAGCACCTCCCCCGTACTAGCGACAAAGGCTACGACGGCAGCGTCGCACTCTATCATTATCAATTCTTATATCGTGGCAGTATTAACGTAAACGCGGTTTGAGGATTGCGGTCGTGTATTTCGGTGGGCAATATAACCACCTTATAGTGAAGAACCTCAAGTACTTAGGTCAGGAGGCCGTAGGCGTTACTCCTGATCATGACGTTGACAAGCTGAAGAGTTTCGATTGTGTGATCTTCGGCGGAGGCCCTTATTCAGTAGTAACTCAAATCGAGAAGATGGGAAACGCCCCCCTTTACGTTAAGGAGCTGAGCGTGCCCAAGCTGGGCATTTGTCTCGGACACCAGTTAATAGCTAAGGTGTTAGGCGGAACTGTGGAGAAAGCGAAGACCCCCGAATACGGATTGGTTCATGTCAGGATTATTGACGAGGACACCATATTGAGGGGATTGTCGCCCTCAATAAAGGCCTGGGAGTCCCATACGGACGAAGTGACCTCCCCGCCACCCGGGTTCAGGATTCTAGCGGAAAGCGACGCAGCGAAGGTTCAGGCCATGGTTAACTCCGACAACACCGTTTTCGGCGTTCAGTTCCACCCAGAAGTAAAGCATACAGAAAAGGGATTAAATGTTTTCCAGAACTTCATTTCAGCGTGTAAGGTTTGAAAGGAACTCCCCAGCCCTCCTGACGATTTGCTCCCCTAGCTTCTCTCCGAGTAGGGACTTAACCTTCTCGGGGTTCATCACTATGTCCTCTGGCTTCCTGATGCCCGCGTTGTATAGCAGCCTCGCTCTCTTCCTACCTATTCCCTTAATCTTCACCAACCCCAGAAGCTCCTCCTTCACTCCTTCGGCAACCCTCTCGTGTAGCTTCATTAAGAAATCGAGTTTGTCGTCCATTTCGAGGACTTTGGCCAAATGATACGTGCTGTAACTCAGCCAGTCCATCGCGTCAATTATCGTCCTTAAGTCGCCCGAGCCGATAGAGTACTTCTTTAGGATGTAATCCTCCTCCTTCTCCTCAATCCAATCACGGGTTATGAACGCCACTTTTAGGGCACTCAAATAGTTCTCCATTTCGACCTCGTCGTAGGGCTCACCTATCAGTAAATCGCAGTCCAGCTCATCCAGCATCTCATCCTCCTCAGCCTTACTCACCGCCACCACTGGACCGTCGGGGGTGTAGGCCATCGCGTGAAGGTAAGCCAACTCGCAGTCCTCATCGGCGTTCTCTAGGGCCTCCTTCAGAACGTTGGCCGAGAACGGGTTCAGGTATAGGTCGGACACCCTCGAGCCCAGCTTAGTTAAGGACACCTCGTTGTCGACGACCCTTATGAAACCGTGGTCCTCTAACCACTCCAGGCCTTCGTTCAAATACTTCTTTACTAAAACGTGAGGTAGGAGCGATTCGCTGGCGATCTTCAGCAGGTCCTCCTTCCGTAGCTTCCCTTCGCTACTCAGTATGCTTAAGATGAAAGAGTAAAACGAGGCTTCCGAGCCCAACCTGGATTGGATAGGTTCAACCTCGGACTTCCAGAACTTGGACTTTACGTACTCCAGCTCGTCAGAATCCCTGACGAAAACTACGGCTTCTCCCTCCTTGTCGAACCCTGGCCTTCCCGCCCTGCCAGCCATCTGTCTGTACTCTGTCACTGAGATCTCCTCACGGTAGCCCAAAACCCTCCTGTTGAACCTAGAGATGTCCGCGATAATGACTGCCCTAGCGGGGAGGTTGACTCCGGCAGCGAGAGTCGGAGTAGCGACTATGGCCTTCAGCAGTCTCCTTCTGAAAGAGTCCTCGATGATCTCCCTCATCCCTCTGGAAAGGCCAGCGTGGTGGTAGGCCACACCTTTCATTACGAGGGACGCCATCGTTTCCTTCTCTTCGGTTCCCGAATCCTCGAGCTCCAATATCCTCTCCTTCACCTTCTCTAGTTCATTCTTCTCGAGCTTGACGAAGGTGGTCCTTTCGGCCAACTTGAAGGCGAGTGTTTCGGCGTACCTCCTACTCGACCTGAAAATGAGGACCTGACCGCCTTTGTATATCACGTCAAGCGCGTAGGTAATTACAGGGTCGTCTCCGTAAATCCTTCTCACTTCCCCGTCCTTGTACTCCAAGACGATTTGTTTGCCGCTCTTATACATCACCGCTTCCCTTAAGGGAACGGGCCTCCACGCGACGCTCACTAGGACTGCACGCAACCATTTCGCTATCTCCTCCGCGTTCCCTACCGTTGCTGATAACGTCAACACACTGCCGCTCCTCTTAGCCCTAATCGCTACGCTCTCTATCACTCCTCCCCTATCGGTGTCCCCCATGTAATGCAGTTCGTCTAGCACGAAGTAGTTCACGTCCTTTAGCCAGGCGGCCCTGTGTCTGTAAAGGGAGTCTAGCTTTTCGTAAGTGGTGACTATGATGTCGTAATCTTTCAAATATGCGTCATCCGTATCGTATTCGCCGCTGGTCAGCCCTACCTTCAACCCTATTTCCTCCCAATCCTTGAACTCCCTCGCCTTTTCCGACGCCAAAGCCCTGAGTGGAGTGACGTAAACTGCCTTACCTCCTCTCTCCTTAATGTGAGTCACCATTCCGATCTCAGCTATTAGGGTCTTTCCGGACGCCGTAGGCGAGGTTATGAGCATGTTCTTCCATTGAAGAAGTCCGCTCTCTAGGGCAGTTACTTGGGCTGGATTTAGGGACGTTATTCCTCTTCTGCTCAGGACTTTGACTATATAGCCAGGGAGGCCCGATTCGTTGAGGCTCAGCCACTTCAACTCGCGTCTTCCTCATCTGGTCGTCTTTCGCCGATGCTCTAGGGATAGATAGTACAAGCCTCTCCTCCCGCCTATTTTTAAGTTTCGGTGGCCCTGAGAAGCGGTAGACTTTATAATATTTTAATTTACTTAAGTATTACCGTGGTGAACGTGACCTATGGCATCAAAATTCGAAGTAAGAAAATTAAGTGAAACTCTAATTGAAATCGAAATTCCTTCAAGAAGTAAAACCGTCACGTTGAAAGTTACTCCCGAAGAGCTCGAGTTCATAGACGCAACCGCGAGGAAGTTCGGGTTCACTAACAGGAGTGAGTTCCTAAGAAGGGCAGTAATTAATTACATAAATAAGGTATACAACTTAACGGCCTGACTTGATGAACGGTTTATTCCCCCTCGACATTGGCATTTTCGTCGTTGGAGCTGTAGCCTCCTTCCTTGTTGGGGCAAACAACACAGCGACGTCCTTAGGAATTCTTGTCTCCACGAGGGCCCTTACGCCTAAGAAGAGTTTTCTGTATACCGCTTTGGTTAGTTTCTTAGGAACTGTAATCAACTCGAAATCTCTCGAAGGCTCTGTCAAGAATTTGATACAATCAGACTACAAAATTTACGTGAGCTTGGCCGTTTTAACGATTGTAAGTGCTTCCAGCGTCGCCTTTTACCTACTCAATAAGAGCGGAATCCCTTCGTCCCTCAGCCAAATGGTTTACATAAGCGCAGCATCGCTCTTTCTAGTCTCACAAAACGAGTTCGCGATAGATTGGGTTAAGTTCTACGTTACGGCGATCAGTTGGATCGTTTCCCCTTTATCGGCGATTGCTCTATCGTTAATAATCTTTAGAAGCTTGAAGTATATTTCGACTACTAATTCTCTTGTTATCCAGATGAGATTCTACCGAACCTTCATTTTAATCGCGAGCCTAATCAACGCCTACGTCGTAGGTGCTAACGCGATAGGCGTTCTTGTTTCAGTCGGTCTAGTCGGGATTAACGACTACTACTTAGTCGCCACAGTGTATGGTATCTCAAGCGCGATCGGGATATACGTTTCCTCCTTGAAGCCGAGCATAGTCGTGGGCTTTAGGATAGCGAAACTAGGTTATCTGGGTGCTTCTTCAGCACTAATAAGCGGAGGAATACTATCGGAAGTTTTCACTCTTCTGGGCATTCCGATATCGATAACCCAAACCATCCTAGGTGGAGTCATAGGGTTGAGTCTACGAAACTTAAGCCGCGACGTTATGAAACAGTTGATTCAGGTCACGAAAGGCTGGCTAACCTCGCCCGTGATTTCGGCTGTGGCCAGCCTAGCGATCTACGGAGTCCTTAAGAGCCTCCTAGGACTTTGAAAAGTTAGGACTTCATAGTGATGTAAAACGTCTCCACATGCAGTGAGGCTTCCTCCATTCCGTCAAGTATGTTATCTAGGAACAATATGAAGTCTCTTAGCTGCATTACTGAAATAGAGTCCGTCGCTTCTTGACCGTATACGGCCTTTAAGATCGCGTCCTTTATCTCGTCTCCCTGCCTCTCGAGGCCCTGAATTTCTTTCGAAATCCTAATCGCCTCCTCTACGTTGGTACTCAGGTACGATATCATCAACACTAGCCGGGCCGAGGCCTCCGTTATGACGGCCAAATACGATAAGGTCTGTTCCCTTATTTTCATTAACATTGCAGGATTAACTTGCCTTATCATAAGGGATCTTGCGGAATCCTTTAGGGCCTTTATCACGTCATTAAGCGCTCTTGTGAGGTTCAGCATAGTTTCCTTAAAGTCGGGCAGGAAGGGCTCGCCGTACAGAAGCGAAACGATTTCCTCCCGAATTGCTGCGGCCCTATCACTTATTGACTTTATACGGGTGAATATCAAGTGAGTTTGGTCGTCGTTTCCGTTCAAGTACTCCTTAAAGAAGGTTCGCAGCAGCTCGATTGAGTCTCTGATGTCGGCCGATATGGAGGTGAGCTTGTCGAACACCACCTGCTCCTTGCTCTGCTTGAGCTTGATCAAGTTCATTCACCTTTCGTCAATCGGTTTGTAAGGCTTTCCTACCTCGCCCTTGTAGAGGGCCTTGGGCCTAATGATCCTGTTCTCCTTCAGGTACTCGTTCACCTGAGCTATCCATCCGACCACCCTTGCGCTGGCGAAAAGGGTAGGGAAGAATTCAGGCCTAAAGCCCAGAGCGTAAAACACTATTCCCGAATAGAAGTCTACGTTAGGGTATATACCCTTCCCGCTCAACAGTTTAATCGCGGCCTGCTCTATTCGTTCAGCTATCTCATAAAGCGTCTCGTATTGGGTGTTCTTCGTTATTTCTCTTGCTATATTCTTGAGAACCCTAGCTCTGGGATCATACGTTCTGTATATCCTATGCCCGAACCCCATGATCCTTTTACCGGCTTTCAGCCGCTCTATAACGTATTCCTCAGCTTTGTTTGGGTCCCCTACCTCCATGAACATCTTCAGGGCCTCGTAGTTAGCGCCTCCGTGAAGGGGTCCTTTCAGGGCAGCTATCCCAGCCACCAAAGCCGAGTATAGGTCTGAAAGGGTGGAAGCCACCACTATAGCCGCGAAGGTCGAGGCGTTCATCTCGTGATCCATATGTAATATTAGGGCCTTGTCTAACGCGTTGGCCTCCTCTTTAGTGGGCCTCTTGCCCTTCAACATGTATAGGAAATTCTCAGCGTGACCTAACTCCTCCGAAGGTTCCACGGGTTCTAAGCCGTCAGTAATCCTGTGGTAATACGCTATGATTGTGGGTATCGACGCTATAATTCTGATCTGCGTGTCAGGATCGTTCCCTCTCTCCAGCATCCCAAGGTAACTCACGGAAGTCCTGAGGACGTCCATAGGGTTTAGGTTAGTCGGCAAACTCTTCAGGAAGGTCTCCAGGTTGTCTGGGATGGTCCTGTATTTTCTTAGTTTATTTGAGTAATCCTCCAGCTCGTTCTTGGTCGGCAAGGTTCCATATAGAAGTAAATAGGACGTCTCCTCGAAGCTAGAGAACTCCGCCAGATCAAATATAGAATAACCCCTGTAATAGAGCCTACCCAACTGACCGTCAATGTACGTGATTTCCGTCTCTTTGACGTAAACGTCCTCAAGACCCTTCTTTATTTCCACCAATATACAGTTCCCTTAGTCTCTGAAGGGCCTTTGCCTTATTATTGCTTTCCAACTTCGCACGCTCGACTATATCTTCTAGAGTCATAATAACCTCCTCGGCCACGCGTCTGTTAAAAGGAAACGGTACGCCGTCCTTCCCTCCAACAGCAAAAGCGTACTTCAAAGGGTCGTAAGGCACGGTCACCGGATCGTTGTATGACGGGGGATCCCTGTATATTAAATCGGCTATTAGGTATAGGGCTCTAGCCGTCGAAGGTCCTAGACCGTTAAGCAACACTTCCTCAAGGTTCTTTGGGGAAGACTCGTAGAGCTTTGCTAAGGTCTGCCTTAGCCTCTTCTCGTCGACTGGCTTTAAGTAGATAGCTCTAAGGTCCTTGAGCCTGTCGACGTAGTAAGAGACGTTAGTAGCGTCTAATGGGACGAAACCTTTCAGAATCGCGTAAGCCTTTTTGAACTCGCTTATCACCTTGTTAGGACTCTCATTGACTAGGTCGAGCAATAGACCCCTCAGCCTCTCCTTTTCGGGAGGAGTAACATCTATCGCGAACTTCTCCTTGTAGCCTGAGATTACCTCCGATCTATTGTCGTGACTTCCGTGCCAGTGGTACCTCCTGGCTAACTTCGTTCCCACGTTCATACCCTGCTGTATTATCGCCCAATTTCCGCTTGAGCTAACTATCAGGGAGTGATGGTACAGAGTGTAACCGTCCTGTATAAGCACGGTATCGTGTTTCGCTACTAGTCTGCTTAGCCTTGCGTATGCTTCTGCATTTAAGCCGAACTCGTCCTTTAACACCTTGACCTCGTTCGGTACCTCCCTCGCTTTGTCACCCTTCCCTCCCAGGACCACGAACCCGAACTCGCGGGGTACTATAACTTCTTTCAGGATACCTAAAGTTACAGTTGTTGATCCAGAACTGTCCCAGTCCATGCCTATGACGTTGTTAAATGCCTGAAACCAGAGCGGATTCGAGAGCCTCTCCACTACCTTATCCGGCCCCCATTCCATGACCATCACGCTGATTATGGCCCTGGCCAGCCGCTTCATGTAGTTGGCTAACCAGGGCGGAACTCTGCCCTCATGGAGAGGCAGATCAGCTATGCCCTCAAGCTCCATCCGAGATTACCTTTTCGTAGAGTATACTTTGCCCGACTCGATATTTATCCTCATTAATTCGTATTTGAGTATTAGGAGATGATCGCCGCAGCGAGCGATATCCATTCCCCCAGATACCTCAACGAGTTCCTGGCGAGCCTCCATAAGTTGAGTAATTTAAGTATAGACCTGTTCCTGTTAGCCGGAGACCTCACGGATAAAGGAGAGGTGAAGTTCTTCGATCCGATCTATTCGTTCCTCGAGAAATTCAAGGTAGTCTCGGTATTCGGCAACGAGGACGTAGCCTCGAAAGAGAGGTACAAAAGGTTCTTCCCTGAGGTAGTGTGGCTTGACGACGAAGTCGTAGAGGTCAAGGTTAAGGGCAAACGTGTAGCTATCGTAGGAAGTGAAGGGGTTCTCGAGAGGCCTACCCTCTGGCAGGCATCCCACGGTGTGAATGAGGAGTTTTATAGAAAGAGGGAGAAAAAGATCGAGGAACTTCTCTGCGGGCTTGATGCGGATTACAAAATATTGCTCACCCATTACTTACCTACGTATGAGACTGCCTATGGTGAAAGGAAAGACCTCTATCCAGAATTAGGTTCCCGGCTACTGGAAAGAATCAGTTGTCTCCCAAACGTGGCAGTCCACGGGCACGCACATAAATCGAAAGTAGTTTTTAAGATAGTTAGAGGGGTAAGGGTTTACAACGTGGCCTTCCCAGCCAATAAGAGAGTCGTCACATTCAATCTAGACCCTTTGCTTGGCTTTTAAAATCGAAGAAAGCTTTGCAGAACACTTTTCACAGAAAAACACGGATTTCTTATCTACGTCCTCCACCGAGTTCGAGAAATTCATCACGCATCGGGGGACATCACAATGCTCTAAACCCAACGCGTGACCCAACTCGTGGGTCACCTCCTTAATTATCCTTGACTGGTATACCGAAACGTCGTCAGACTTTAGCCTTTTTACGTAAACCGTGCCGTAGCGCTGCGTCGAGTATCCGAAGACGAAATTGAGTCCTTCGGCGTATGCGTCAATGTACCCTACAGCGATTACTGCAGTGTAGGGAACGTCGGAGAACTCCCTTTTAACTAAATCCAGGATCATCTCAGCCTTAAACTGGCGTCTTTTCCAGTTGTACAGCGTTAAGGGAACGTGGAGCGGAACGTTAAAAACGGCCACCTTAAAGCCTAACTCCTCAAGGTGTTTTATCACTGGGTTTAACAAGACGTCATCTAGCGGCGTCATTTTCACGATGAGTACGCTTGCGTGGCGTTCAGTCATGTTTGCCTAACTCCTAACCTTGTTTTCTAAATAAATGTGGGGACCCCTGGAGACCCCCTCCCATTGAAACCCGTATAAGGGTTCTAGAGGGAGTGTCGCCAGGTCCCCAATATCCTAGTCAGTAAAAGCTAAAAAGGTAAAAGGGAGAAGATCTCTCGCCGCCGTAGCTCAGCCCGGGAGAGCACCCGGCTGAAGAGCCTCCTCCGAAACCGGGGTGTCCGGGGTTCAAGTCCCCGCGGCGGCACTCTTCATATATCAACGACGAACCTTACCTCGTACTTTCCTTCTATCTGTTTGATCTCCATCATGTGGTACGTCATGGCTTTAACTACGGTTCTCTTTTCATGTTTATTCGGGTCAAACCTCTCTCCGCAAGCCTTTCCGGTTAGCGTTAAGGAGTCTTGATCGATCTTTATATTGAAGCTGCTAAACAACATCAGTTCTGAGTCATAATAATACAAAAGCTCCTCTATCCATTTATAAAGAAGGTTCTCCAAATCGTAGCCGAAAATTGCAACTTCTCTACACTCTTTCGCCTCCACCTTGGAGGTATCTGTCATGACTTCGAAAACGGCCTTAGCCGCATTCGAGAAGGCCTCCTCGAGGGTGTTTCCTCGGGCTATTATTCCAACGTCGGCCGTATGCTCGAAGAACTCGTAATCTCGCATCATTAATTATTAAGGACTCCGAGGGTGTTTAAGATTGGTGATATTGGGTGGGAGGCAGACAAAAAACGACGCTTTTCATTATCAAGGAAGTTAAGAAGGAAAAGAAAGGTGGTCAGCAAACTTCTCAAAAATAATTTTTATTAAAACTAAAATTACTGTTAACAAAACTATTGAAAATATTAGAGCTAAGACGTTTTTGTCTAGGTAGTAGATTAGTAGCGAATCTACAAGGAACAAGAGGGCCACTAGAATGTAAGCCCTCATTTCAAGGCACCTCGATTGGGAACGGCAGACGGCCGCCCATCCCAGATATAAAGGACGCAACGCCTATAGACAGGCTCGCTAGCAACGTCAAATATATAAGAGGGCCGAAAATGGTGACTGCCACCATTTGAGGGAGCAGGTAGCTGTACATGTAATTGAAAAGCCCGAACACTGTTGTGTTGGACACTTGAGACACGGGTAAGAACAGTTGTCCTGTGGAGAGCCCCAAGTTCTCTAAGAAGTTAGGAAGATAAGGAAGGCCTATGAAGAACACTATGGCACTACTTATGAAAGAAGCTCCAATCACCCTCCCTATCCTGAAAGGCAGCGCTATGAGTAGAATCCCCAAAGCTATAAGGACCTCGAAATCGTTGTAAATGAACAGGGAAAGCAATTGAAGAAACGATAAGTACGAGAGAGCCAGTGACAACGCTGAGAAGAACACCCAGGTCGGAAAGATCGAGTTAATTATTTTGCCGAAGTAGGGGATCGAGGTCAGGCCGGCATAAGCCAACGAGAGGTATTGATATAGCATGCTCAGCTGGGTTATTGTTGACTGAAGCCAATACTCGTAATAGCCCCAAGACCCAGATATCTCGTTCTCGAGCTCCACTGTGACACTAACGATTATAGTGTAAGCCGTAATCAAGACCAACGAATATATACCGTCCGCTATCAGCCTAGGCGCCCATTTTTTAACGCCATGAAGTGGTATAGGAAGCGCGTAAATCGCCGTGCCTATGAAATAGGTAAGAAGGGAGAGAGCCTGAGCAACCGTTAATAGGTCGGCGATACTGAACACTTCCTTACACCTGAGATGCTAGATATTGAATTAATGCAAATATCGATGAACCTATCGCTAGGAAGAAGGCAGCTAGTATAGCGTCCTCGAGTATATCCTGCCCGCTCCTTTTTATTCTGAATATCGGGATCGGTGATCCCCTTAGGGCCCAACCGACCCCCCACGCTAGTAAGAATAAACCCCAAGCTATCTGAGCCACTTCAGTGCTTAGGTTCTGCACTATCTGAAGGATCGACATTTGCTCTCAATATCCCAACTGTATAAAACGTAGGGGGCCTAATCCGAAAGTTTCATTCTGAGCCGGATGTACGCGTTGACTATGTTGAAAACTTCCTGCGGCGTTAAGCCAGAAGTGTTCACAACAATATCGAATACCGATAAATCGGTTATATCAATTCCATAATACTCATAAAATCTTTTTCTATGACTGAATTCTCTTTCAACTATTTCTATATAAGAACTCATAACGTCTTTGCCGTCCCTATTAGCTATCCTACGTGCCCTCTCCCAGATGGGAGCGGTCAGGTAAACTGAAATCACATCTGACCTAGAATTCTTTAAAATCCAGGCACCGACGTGCGTCTCAAGGACGACTTGTTCTTTCGAAAACGATATTTCAACTGTTTTCCTATCTATCAGCTCATCTATTTCTATGTTTTTCTCTGCTTCTTTGTTAAGCTCCAGAACGCTCATGCCTTTCTCAAGTGCGGTTTGTCTGAATAGCTGGCCGGACGAAACGAATTCCCATCCGTATGTACCCGCTATAAGCTTCGCAATCGTCGTTTTACCACTTCCGGGTGGGCCCGAAATTATAACAAGCATTTTCTATGACCTTACAGCTTGCTTAATCAGTTTTTCAAGGCATCTATGACAAAGCGTCCCGGCGTAGGGTCTTTCGGGCCTTTTCTCAGTCTTTGAGTACTTGTATACCTGATTAGTCGGCACTCCTCTTAGTTCGCTACCGCAAACCGCACACGTTGCTTTTCCATTCCTTTTCCTCTCATAATGTATTACCGTACGACCACCAGGAGTCCTTACGTAATGCCTAGCTAACGACCTCGATCTAAGCGCGGGTCTTGGCATCTTCCCTAGTTTCCCTCTTCAAGACGCCGATTTAAAAGAGCTTTGGTCTCCTAAGGCCGAGGGGAACGAAAATGAAAAAGGAGAGAATGTAAAGGAGCACTGAGCCACCGTATATCAGGCCGTTGCTATTTGTCAAAACAGGGACTTCTAATGGAAACGCCAGTTGGAGGTCGTTAAAGTATGAGGCGACAATTAGAAAACCAACGAAATATGAAGCCATTAACGTTGAGGTTTGTAGAAAAGAAAGCCATTTAAAGGTCGAATAAAGGGCCTGAAGCTCGTCCTTCTTCAGCTTTTGTTTCCTCATCCTCCTTTTCTCTGAAGCTAAGGAATAGAGTTTTGTTTCGAGTTTTATTATTTCGTTGATTATTGAGTTAAATCGATTTTCGAGGAATATTTTATACAATACATATACAATTAAGTTAGCAACAAAACCGATCGTGATAGGAACAAAAACGATGGGATCCATCATCCTGCTAGCTACCTTAAAGCATTGCATTAATTATCTCGTTTGCGGCGACGGAAGGATTACCCTCTACGTTAACCACTCTCTTTACAGTAGCGCCTACGAGAACGGCAGAAGCCGTGGCCGCATATCTCGCGAAGTCCATTACCTCCTGGATAACTTCTAAGCTCGAGTAATCAGACCTCATCCTACCTACATCCCTAGACTGCCTGTTCAGTATTTCCTTCGGATCTGCCTCTACTAGGAAAATGACGTTAGGGAGGAGGGCCTCCACTACGTGTTTAGGTAAGCCAGGGAGATAACCTGAGGGCGTCCTTATGACGGCATGAGTATCAACGAAGAGCAAGCCCTTCTCGCCCATAGCGGCGGCATCCTGACTGATCCTCCTGGCCGCCTCGGTCTGAAGCTCCTTCTGCTTTTCTATGGGCAATTTCCTTATCTCGTCCCTATTCTTAACCAAATTCATTTGTAGTGCTGTTTGGAGCATATAGTCTCCGTAGTTCACTATCTTGTTTTCTATTCCCCTGGAGTCAAGTATCTCCTTCACTTTGTTTAACACGGTCGTTTTACCTACGCCTGGAATTCCAGTGACGACACCTATCTTTCCCATCTCATTCACCGACCAATTTTCTTAGTAACGGGTACATGTCCAGTGTTCTCTCGTAAGCTATAAGCTTGTAGTATTGCATCGCTATTGTTGTAGCGAGCAGGATCCCAACTCCAGAACCGTAAGCCCCTAACAGAGTAGCTACGACGGTCAGTACTCCAACTATCAGTGAGCTGAAGATAGTTAACGGATAAATGTACTTAGCTAGCATGGCTTCAAGGACCTTTGGGTTAGACCTAACGCCGGGCACCTCGAGTCCCGCCTGGATCATGTTCCTCGCCTGGGTCCCCGGATCTAAGCCCGACACCTCAACCCAAAGCACTCCGAACAGGAGGCTCAAACCGATGAACACGATCGCGTAGGCGACCGCGCCCAACGGATCCACAATCACGGCATAAACGCTATGGGGGTAGTTGCCAGGAGGGAAAAGGAACAAGGTCTCAATGACCTGTAGCGCCGAGTTGGCCGACGGCGACATCGTGGACGAAAGTCCAGCAAAGAGCTGCAAATCGCCTCCCAGAACGCTCACGAAGATAACGGGTATACTGCTTACATAAAGGAAATTAAGAGGTACAGTCGTTTTAATGCCTCGTAGTTTCTGTGACGTTATTGGGATGTTCACGTTAATACTGCTTAGCCATAACGTGATGGCTATCAGAGCGACCGTGGTTATGAGCCCTATTAGGTCAGGCTGGAATGGCTTGGTGGTATTGACAACCAGATCATAGACGTTACCGCCGCTGGTGACGACGGAGTACAAGGTAGGGAAGAAGCCTATGGGAAGGTTTTGGTTAGAAACTGCCGATATCCCGAACATATCCCAAAAGATAATCTTCATGACTCCAGCCAAAATGAACAGGCTTACTCCAGAGCCCAGACCCCATCCGTTCTGTATCATCTCGTCCAGTAGCATTATTATGTAAGTCGCTACGACCAATTGGGCGAATACCACACCAGCAAAAGCCAACGAAAACGAATTCCTCACGAGAGCGATAGAGAAGAACAGTGACTCTACAAGTATAAATATGAAAGCCAACCCTTTCTGTGCCTCAGTAAACATAGCCTTCCCCTCATCAGAGGTCAAATCAACATTGACCAGCTTAGAGCCCACTAGTATTTGCATTATCAGTCCTGCGGTGATAATGGGTCCTATTCCGAGCTGCGCTAGTGTTCCTGCAGAGGAGGCGAAGATTATCTGTTGCAATAAGAAATTAAACAGATTGGAGGATGTCGCGCCGTAAAGCGGTACCGAAGATAAGACTAGATATATTGTTAATGCTATAAATGTATACAAAATTTTTCGTGGCAGAGGAACTCTTTCCTTGGGTCTCGAAGCAGCCGGTAAGACCCTCCCTAAAGCCGATAGAGCTTCGACGAATCCCATGGGCGTTAGGAAAACTACGCCCCAGGAGTTAAAACTATTTCTCCTCCCGCGCCTTTAAAAGCCTCCTGAGCGCCCTTAGAAGCCGACTTGACCTTGATAACTAACGGCATAACCGGTCTTCCTCTGCCTATGAGTTTATCTATGCCGTACTCGTTAAGGTCTACAACTTTTCTCCCGTTCTCCTCCTTAACCTGTATTTGACCGGCTATTATCATATCGTTGAGTTTGCGGATCGTAATGGCGTTAATCTGCTTGGTCGTGGGATTATGGAATCCGTGCTTACCATACCAATCTGGAGCGTATTTGACTACCCAAGACCACTTCTCCTTGTGTTGTCCAACGGCTCTCTTGCCCTGAGATCCCCTGTCCCTATGCTGACCCCTCTTTCCCCAGCCGTGTGTCCTACTTCCCCTATATTTCCTTACTTTTTTCTCCCTCCTTACGACCATTTCAGCTCATCCTCACGAGTAATTCGTTTATTTTATCTCCCCTGTAACCGAATTCTCCCTTCAGTTTGTAAGGTCTATTTATCTTACCCTTAAATCCACCGGACGGAGGATGCAACCTTATTGGGAGAGAGAACACATTGTCCATCTTATGAATTAGAACCGTTCCTTCTATAATGGCCTTAGCGAGCTCCTGTGCGTTCGTTATCCCCTTTGCCTTAAGTTCAGGTATCGAGTCCAGGCTCCTCCCACCATTTATCCTTAGCCTCTTCACTAAAGCTGTCGCGCCTTCTAGATTCAGTTCCCCCCAGGTTATGTATGGTTCCGCTTTCCTAAGCATTCCCTCTAGGGAATCGGTCTTCGGGTACACCATAGCGTTGAACTTCTTGCTGAGCCTAAGCATCTTCAAAGTATCGTTAATGTACCAAGGTGCCCCCGCGTATCCCCTAATCCTGACGATTGCGAGCATAGTCATACAGTTCATCACCTCTTTCTTCCCCAGTCCATCACGGTTACGAACTTGTAAGTGTTGTAAAGTGCCATGTACCCTGCCTTAATGAAGTTCTCTGTTGTCAAGGTCATTCCTTTCGAGTAGGACCAGACGTCTTTTATCCCAGCGTAAGTGAGTAAAGTTTTGAGGGCAGGGCCAGCCACTAGGCCTGTTCCTCTCGGGGCGGGTATTAGCGTCACTTCGACGCTTCCTGCCTTCCCCGTCACCTTGAACGGCAAGCTGTGTGGTTCGCCACAGGTGCACTCCCAGCTCCCGCACCCTCTCCTTACCGGGATAATGTTCATTTTAGCGTCACGTATGGCCTTAGCAATGGCAACCCTAAGCTGCCTGGCCTTACCAGTACCGAAGCTCACGTAGCCGTCCATGTTACCCATAACTATGAGAACCTTATACCTCGAGATCTCTCCTGCGTCCGTCTGCTTCTGAACTATCCTTATGTCGACTACTTCGTACTTTAGCTTCGGCATTAGTATGTCCACAATCTCGGGTTCCGTGATCGGAAGATTCCTGTCGAAGAGCTCCTTTAAGGACGTAATTTTCCCTTCCTTGACCAGTTGGCCTACCTTCGTCCTAGGTTTCCACTCCTCGGGGTTTATTACAGGAACCTCTTCAGCCATGCGATCACCCTAACACATCTTTATAATCTTGCTTAATCTTTTCTAATGTTTCCTCAAAATGTTTAGGAAGATCTTTAGGATGTAAACCTCTTTCTAAGTATTTAGAAAACAATCGGTTAAATTTCTCCGGGTTCTCAGCGCTGAGTTTCTCCGCGTATGCTGCGACGTGCTCTCCTCGAATTCTTGACTCCACTATCCCAACATCTCCCATAGGTATTTCTAAACCGGCATCAATAGCGCCCTTCGCCACATAAAACACCCTAGTCCCTTTGGCAGGCGTGAACAGACCAATGTCTAACACGGCCTTCGTTATCCCCGCTTTCCTAGCTCTCAAACCCGCTAAGAACCCCACTAAGTAAGCCGCGGAAGTGTTATTTGTATCACCTTTCCAACCATATTTCTTAACCAGCTCCATGGAATGTGCGGCCACAAGCGTTCTGTCTCCTTTCGGGTCAAACACTACAACTTGCGCGATAGCGTTCTTATTCGTCAGCCTAGCCACGAGCCTGGTAGCGTTGGAGAGGACGTAGATGTACCTCTTATAGTAGTTTGTTTTACCTTCCCTTCTCCTCTCAAACTTCACTTTGTAGTTCGGACCGTGAGCCATAGTTACTCCACCTTCACGCCCAAAGATTGTAGACGGATCTTCACGTCACGAAGCGACTTAAAAACGCCAGCCTTACTCTCCAAGTAGAGCCTCCTATACGTTTTTCTATCTATTTTTCCCGTATCCCTGAGATATCTCAAGTAGGTCCTTATCTTCCTTATCCTGGATACCCACGCTGTCTTTCTTTCGGTCCTTGCTCCCTTCTTACCCTTCCTGCTTCCTTCTTTCCTTCCCTCACCCTTTAGTCTCCTGTTCCTCCTCCTTTCCTTCAGCCTTCCGCTACTTATCCCTCTGGCAGGCTTAATGATAATTTTTCCGTCCTTAATTAGCTTCCTAAGGTCCTCCCTCGTTAGGGCCTCAGCGACCTCATCTACATACTCAGGCGGTATTTTCACCCGTTTGATCCCAACGCCCTTTATGTCCGCGGCAAGCCTTTTCTGAAGCGCCAGATCGGGCATCCCGATCACCCGTTAGCTAGCCTTATTCCTAGTTCCTTCGCCTTACTCACCATCTCCATCCTCTTTTTAAGACCGACTGTTGACGCTATGTAGACTATCACGTCCTGCTTACCCTTTAAGTTCTCTAGCTCTTTCGTGTTCCTTACTATTACCGGCTTGAGTCCGCTCGGGTGTAACCCCCTTATTTCCTTAGGCGTGCCGAAGCCCGGATCCACCTTTGGAGGGTATCCTGACAGCTGAAGCCTCATTGGGTTGTCTCTTCCCCTAGGCTTCCTCCAGGTCTCCTGCCTTTCCAGCCTGTAGTACTTATCCCAATCGTACCTTAGGAACTTAGGTTTATCTTTTTTCTTAATTAATTTTTGGAGCCTTCTTCTTTCTTTTAATGCTTGTTTAGTATCACTCATGAGATCACCTCCTTCTTATAAATGTAAATTCCGTCAGCGAACACCCTCTTGTCGAAACCGGTTATCTTGGCCGCCCTCTCGATATTGGCAGCGGTTTGGGCGACCTTCTCTACGTCTAATCCCTCAACCACGATGTCTTCACCTTTCACGGTAACCTTAACTCCTGGGAGGATCTTAGCTCTCCGCACGTTCTTCTCGCCGATGAGGTTGGATATCTGAACCTCGTTCCCAGCGACTTTCACGGATATCGGGAAGTGTGTGAATATAACCTTCAGGTAATACCTAAATCCGCCAGTAGTAACTCCAGTTATGGCGTTCTTGATATGAGCTATAATAGTGTAGAATTGAGCCTTCTTCCTTCTATCAGCGAAGGTGGTTTCCAAAATCAGCTTATTATCACTAAGGCTCATTTGAATGTCCTTAATGTGAGTGAAGTCCTTTTCTATTTCCCCCTTAGGTCCCTTAACTCTTACTTTCATTCCATCTAGCGTAATGGTGACGCCATTGGGGATCTCGATCTCCTCCCGTAAGTAGGCGGCCTTCATCTAGGGATCACCTCAATAAACGTAACCTAAAGCCACGCCCCCGATCTTCTCCTTAATTGCGTCCTTGTGAGTCATCACACCCTTAGATGTAGATAGGATGATGAACCCAATCTCCTTTGAGGGTAAGTATCTCCTGATGTAGTGCGGCATGCTTAGGAGCTCTTTATACGTGAGCGGGAACCTTGGGCTTATCGGACCGCACTTGTTTATACGCCCCAACAACTGAACCACTATCTTGCCAGACCGGCCGTCGTCGTTTAACTCAAACTCTCCTATGTAACCCTCCCTCTGCATAACCCTCAAAACGTTAACTATGAGCTTCGAGGCAGGCATTATGATGGCTTGTTTGTTCCTCCTAACCTCGTTGTTGTAAATCGTAGTAAGCGCGTTCGCCAACGGATTTAGGACGACCATACTCCAATCACCTCAGTTTCTTGAAACCTAAGTCGTATGCCACTTCTCTAAAGCACTGCCTGCACAAATAGAGGCCGTATTTCTGTATCACTGAATCCCTGCCGCCACACCTTCTGCAAACTTGAGCCCCTCTACCGAACTTGACCTCAGCCGGAGGCTTGTACTTACCCATGCTCCTCACCCCTCAACTATGGTAACATTAAAGTTTTTCTTGAGGAACTCCATTGCCTCTTCTTTCGTGACCCTGTGCCTCTTAGGGATCCTGGACCTCTTTCTTTTCCTCAGCATTACCCTATATCCAGGCCTCCTTAGCGTGATGGCCACGTCCATCCCGAAGATCCCTACCTCAGGATCATACTTAGTTCCAGGGATCAATACGTGTTCGGAAATCCCGAAAGCGACGTTGCCGTAGTCGTCGAAGCTTTCCTTCTTCAGCCTTCTACCCACAGCCTCCAGGACTCTGTTTAAGAACTCCTCAGCCTTCTTCCCTCTCAGCGTCACTTTTACGCCAATTGGTGCACCTCTCCTTATCCCGAACTCCCTAATCGTTTTCTTAGCTAAAGTATAGACAGGCTTCGAGCCAGTCAGCTCCTGGAGCAGATTGTACGCTCTTTGTAACCTTTCACCGGATTCGCCCAAGCCGATGTTGACGGTGACCTTATCTAGGACTACCCTCCTCATCGGATTCCCGAGCTTCTTAGCCTCAACTTGGGTCGCGCTCATTGAAGCTTCACCACGGGAGCCTCCTTACCTACAGCCATAACGTTCATCATGTTCGTCCTTATCTCTTTACCAGAAGAATCGGTTAATGTGACTATCGAGTACTTCAGCCTCTTAAAGGCGGCAAGCTTGATCTCAGTTATCCTTCCGTGAGCGCCAACGTTGCGTCCTCCCACGATCACGGCGTAATTCCCCTGCGCCAACTCGAACTTACCAAGTATCGTTTGGTTAGGAATCTCGATCTTTAACGTATCATAAGTCGAGTAGTTCTTGGCCTCTTCGGGAGTCAACAATACGTTTCTCCCATCTTCCAGGTTCAGTTGAATCCTCCCACCCTTAACGGTGGTTTTATTGACGATCCTTACCAGCTTAAACGAGGCCTCATCCTTACTTATCTCCACCGGAACTATCACCCTCTTGGTATCGGGAACCATCCTGTAGTATTTCTCAGCTCCCATCACGTAGATTACATCCATGAGGCCGACGGGGTATTTGTAGTCCTTCCTCGGCCTCCCGTCAACGTATACTAGGCCCGTAGATATGATCCTCTTAGCTTCCTTCAAAGTCTTCGCATAGCCTAAGTAATCCCTAACGAGGATCGCTAACGGGATCGCCTTCAATATTGGATGTGGTCCAGGGTTAGCCCTGACCACCCACTTGTACTCCTTCTTTGATACCTTGAGGAACCAAGGGGCTTCGAAACGCGTTATGTGCGCCATTCACTACTCACCTCATGAACTTGAGGAACTTGAGGCGTTTCCCTTCAGAGCCTCGAGCGTTTTCTTCCTAGCCTCAGCTTTACGTTCTATGGCTTCCTTACGCGATTTGTCGCCAAGGTCCAGCTTAGTTATCATAACCTTAGACGCGTGAACCCACACGGGCACCTCCGAGCCATCAGCCTTTTTCCTGGTTAGGCCCTCAACGGCTATCCTTCCGTTTTCCAGCTTAACCGCTATTACTTTGCCCTCGTGACCCGCGAACTCGCCTCTCATCACCTTCACAACGTCGCCGACTCTGACGGGAATCCTGGCTATACCGTACTGGTTGGCTAAGTCGTCAGACAAAGGAGCCGTTAAAGTCTTCCTTTGCTTGTGCATAGGCGCGTTGTAGAGTTGTTTCCTTTGTTTTGAGGGTTTAGAGGAGACCATGATTTATATCACCAGGGTAGCTATTCCCGCTATTTTCGGCCACCTTTCCGCGGCTTCCCTAGCTATGGGACCCCTGATTTCCGTCCCTTTCGGGGAACCGTCAGGGTTCACTATGACCACCGCGTTATCCTCGAAGGCTATCCAAGTCCCGTCGGGCCTCCTATAAGGCATCCTCTGTCTTACTATCACTGCCTTGAACTTCTGCTTCCTCACTTCAGGCGTGCCTTTCTTGACGCTGACCATAATCAGGTCTCCGACGTTCGCGAAGGGAACCCTTCTCAAAACGCCGTGATAGCCGTAGATTCCTATAACTAGGGCTTCTTTAGCCCCACTGTTATCCGCCACGACGACTCTAGTTTCGTGCTGTATTCCTGGAGTCAGGCCTTTCCTCGAACCAACCACATTGAGCTTTTCAGGCACTCTGACCACCCGCCTTTCCGAGAACTACAAACGCGACAGACTTGGCTATCGGTCTGGTCTCTCCAATTATCACTCTATCCCCTTCCTTAACGTTTAAACACGGAGGAACGTGGACGTGAATCCTACTCCTTCTCCTTTCGTATCTCTTGTACTTCTTGTCGTAGTAAATATACTCCCTTTCGAAGATGGCCGTCCCATTCGCCCTAAATTTAACTATAGTGCCCTCCAGGATCATTCCCCTCACCCGTAAAGTCCCGTGGAACGGACAGTTATCATCGTCACACGATTTTGAGGGAATAACAACACCTGGTACGCCTACGTTTTTGGCCCCTTTCATGCTTTACCACCTCATCAACCTTTCCCAGTACCTGCCCCTCAGCTGACCCCCTAAGATTTCTTCTCCGTTCCTCTCAAGCACGACATGCGCCTTCATTATCCTGGCTTTCCTCCCATCGGGGAGAAGCAGTAATAAAGTCTTCTGAGTTTCACTTACGACCCTCCCCTTCAAGCCTATGACGTTTGGGTCCGTATATCCTTTGATACGAACCTCCTCATTTATCAGGTCAATGAACATGCCGTCCTCACGCTTTTCCGGCTCTTCTCTTCTCTTTTAGAACAGTCTGTATCCTCGCGATGTTCTTCTTAATGTTCCTTATAGCCATAGTGTCTTTTATCGTACCCGTTACTACCTGCGTCCTTAGCCTGATGAGCTCGCTCCTGAGCTCGTTCAGCTTCTGCTGTAACTCCTCGTCGCTGAGCTCTCGGATTTCCTTAAGGAAGTCGTTCCTCTTATGAGCCACTTACACCACCCCTTTGAGGTTGTCCTTCTGACGGCTGAGTCTCTTCGATGAACTTCACGTTGGTGACAGTCACAGATTCAGGCGGTTGCGGCGTTTCCTCCTTTAAGGTGATCTTGTCGACGCTCTTCATGGGCTTTGTTATTACGACCTCCACCCCGTAAACGCCCGGCTTAAGCATTGCCACTGCGATGGCCCTGTCGAGTATGTACTCTAAATGCCCACCAGTCTTGTAGACGACACCCTCCTTAAGCTTCTCGTATTTCGCTCTTTCGGAAGTGAGTTTGCCACTCACTACTACTTCGGCACCCAAAGCCCCAGCGTTCATAATCCTTCTAAGCGTGACGAATGCAGCCCTCCTGAAGTGGTACCCCTTTTCTAGGGCCTGGGCGAGCCTGAAGGCCATTACCCTCGCGTTGAGCTCTGGGTTCTCCACCTGGGTCACAGTTATCTGCGGATTCTCCAGACCGAAGTATTTCTCGAAGAGTTGAGCCAATTGCTTGATGGTTTTCCCTCCCCTGCCGATAATTACGGCAGGCCTGCCTGCGTAAATGATGATCCTAGTGCCTATGGGAGTTTTCGTTATCTCAACTCCGGCATACTCGGCGGTATAGAACTGTTTCGCCAAAAACTCGTCCACCATGACTTTCGTTAAAGACCTTTGGAGGAAGTACTTCCTAACGCTTACCATCAGACCTCACCCACGACTATCTCAATATTGGAAGTGTACCTGAACTTCCTTGTGGATCTACCGAAGGCCCTCGGCATATACCTCCTTATCGTTATGCCCTTGTGAGCTGCAGCGTGAAGGATCTTCAGCCTTTCCTCGGAAAGTCCCTTGCTAACAGCGTTTGCCTTCGCGTAACTTAGAACCTCAAGCACGTACTTTATCGCTTTCTTCGGGTACCTGCCGCTCTTCACCTTCCACTTCGGCGAAATGTTCGATCTGTGAGCGGCCCCTCTCTGGTGCTTCCAGAAGGGCAAAGCCTGTTTTCCTTCCAGCACATCGGTCAGGAACTTCTCCGCTTCGGTTACCTTCATACCCCTAATTGCCTTACAAACGTTGTAAAGGTCCCTGAGGGAGGCGGTCACGTTGCGTTTAACAGCCTTGCCGATCCTTGCCTCATCGACGTTCAAGTTGGGATAAGTCCAAGAGGGAGGCATAGCATATCACCCTTTCATTGCCAGGAACAGGCTCGACTTGGTAGCCTTCAGTCCGGGCTCTCCGTGCTCCACCTTCTTCGTGGTTATTGAGAACTCGCCAAGGTAATGGCCAATCATCTCCGGGACAGCCTGAAACTCTACGAATTCTTTTCCGTTATACACAGCGAACTTCAAACCGACCATCTCAGGCAGTATTATCATATCCCTCACGTGAGTCTTTATTACCTTGTCATACTTACCCGTTCTTACGATTTTCCTCACTTTTTCTAGAAGCCTTTTCTGCTCCTCAGTGAAGCCTCTCCTAAGCGACCTTCTCTGCCTAGCTGGCAACAGCTTAATGAACTCGTCCATGCTCATGTTCAGCAGATCTTCTAACGTCTTACCCCTGTACCTGAAGTTCCTCCATTCAGGTGGAATTTCGAACGGCATAACCGTAATCACCTCCTAATTCAGGCGGCTTCTGTCCCCTTCTTCCTTCCAGTCCTTCTGGCAGCTATATGACCTACCTTCCTCCCTGGTGGAGCCCTACTGGATACAGTGGATGACCTACTCACGCTTTGATGGCTACCTCCACCGTGCGGGTGGGATACGGCGTTCATGGCCACGCCCCTTACATGAGGCCACTTGTGCGCCTTCTTCTTCCACTTCCAGTAGGCGTTGCCGGCCTTAAGCAACGGTTTCTCGGTTACCCCTCCTCCCGCCACGGTGCCAACTATGGCCAGAGCATCGCCGCTTACCTGAGCTATCTTCCCTGAGGGCAGCCTTATGAGGACTTTATTCCCTGCCCTTCCCACCACGACAGCGTAAGACCCGGCAGCTCTCGCGAACTTGCCTCCGTCTCCTCTCGTCTTCTCTACGTTGCTGACCAGGGTTCCTTCAGGTACTTCCGAAATAACCACAATGTTCCCAGCAGTGGGCTTACTGTCAGGACCGATTGAAATGGTCTGTCCCGCCGCGAGACCTTGCACGGCCGGAACGTAGAACTCTTCGTTCTGGTCAGTTACGATTTTCGCCAGTGGGGCCACTTGACCTGGGTTGTGAACTATATCGACGACCCTGCCCTGCTTGCCTTTGATTACCGAAGGAAATCTGGCCGGGGCTACCCTGGTCCATCCAGGGCTCCTGAAGTTGATGTTGCCCCTGCCCGCCCTTTGTTGGAGTAGCCTCTTACCCATTCATCACTCACCTCAGAGTATTCCTAACTTGTGAGCCAAGTCTGTGGCCTTGTACTCCTTGGCGAGTTTCACGTATGCCTTTTTCTGTCCTCTAGGTGTAACAAGCGTGTTCACCTTGTCTACCTTTACCTCGAACATCTTCTCGACCTCTTCAGCTATTTGCTTCTTCGTTGCCTTGAGGTCAACTAGAAACGTAATCACGTTTTCCCTTTCTATTAACCTTATAGCCTTCTCTGTCGCCAGAGCCATGATCAAAATCCCCTGGAACTGGTATGGTTTCTTAGCTTCCGACTTCTTCTCCTGGCTCATAACAATCTACCCCTAAACCTCTCTTCCAAGAGTTTAAGAGTGGGTAAGGTGAAAATCGTAAGCCTTCCGGGATGACCGCCGGGGGCCAGGTGAATCACGCTAACGTCTTTAGCAGGAACCACGTCAACACCGAGGATGTTCCTTCCGGCCTTAACTACGGGTGCTTCGTGAGAGCTCACTACTATTAGGGGGCCTTTCGCATGCTCATACCTTCTCCCCCTCATTTTACCCTTCCCCGCCCTAATGCCCTCACTCTCCTTAACCCTCTCTAGCTCAGCCTCCAGCCCGAGCTGAACTAACGCGTCGTGAACGCTCGAAGTAGTGTTCAAGTTTTCGAAGTCTTGGACCACAACGATGGGTAGAGACGAAACTTTGTCGATGATGTGTCCCCTGGCTTTGACGAACTCAGCCTTAGCGGTGGCCGCCAACGCGCTTATCACGGCTAAGCTCATTTCCTTACTGTTGATCTCCTCAGCTATTACCTTCTCAGGCGTGGGTGGGAAAGCCCTCCTGCCTCCCCTAGTGTTGGGAGCCAATCTTGCACGACCTAAGTTCTTCACTCTAGGAACCCTCGCTAAGCCCAGGTTTATTCCGAAGCTTACTGCCGTCGTCCTCTTCCCTGCCATCGGGTCTCTTCCCTTCGGCTGTATCGACTTAGTTAGAGAGGAAATGAAGGCTCTCCGTATTAAGTCGATCCTAACTGGGTAGCTGAAGAACGGGGGTAGCTCGACCTCATCAACCTTAGCTCCTGTTAAATCATAGACGTTGGTTTTTAATGAGGTCAATTCGACGTACATTCCTATCACCCCTGCTTGCTGGATAAATCGATGTACTTGATTTCTGGTGCTCCCTTGGGCGTCCAAGTGGGCCTTATCGGATACCTCAAGAACAAGGGTCTCTTCACCGCGCCCATCAGGCTACCCTGAATGACCAGGTAGGTGTTCCTAACTAGCCCATAATGCGGGAAGCCTCCGAGCGGGTTAATCATATTCGGATCGGTTCCGATTTTAAGGATCCTCTTGTTGTACTCGGTCCTCCTGTGGAAGCCCATTTTTCCGGGCTGAGGAACGTAACTCGGGGTGGGAACAGAAGGTCCTCTAGCTCCTACTTTCCTGCTGCCTTTCCTATGCTTATGCCACCTGGGTAGCTCTACCACTCCGTACCTCTTGATTACTCCGGCGAACCCTTTGCCCTTGGTTACGCCAATCACATCAACGAGTTGACCCTCTTTAAAGACTTGATCGACCGAGACCTCCTTGCCGAGAACGCTTAGCGCGTAGTTTAACCTCTCATCAATGCCTCCCCCGGCTATCTGAACCTCCGCCAGGTCTGGTTTCTTCTTCCCCAAGGAGGGGATCTTGTGAGGCTGAGTCGCGACTACCAATCTGACGAACTCTATCCTGTCCTTCACCGCCTCGATTTTCTTCCAAATCTCATCCTTTTTGGAAACGTTCGGCTTGAAGAACTTACCTATCGCCTTCTCCAAGCGGAGCCCCTGAGGGGATTCGGCCCAAAGCTCGGTGTAAGCTTGCGGCTCTCCCAACGCGTCTCTAACGTATACCCTCAAGGCGAGAGGAACAATGGGAGGCGTCTCGAGAATCGTGACGGGCATGTAAATCTCCTTCCCGTAATGAGGCGAGGTCTCCCTATCTTCAACCATGATCACGTGAGTCATACTGACCTTGTACCCAATGAACCCAAGCAAAGTGGGCTTCTCAAGCTGTAAATCGGGCCAGCTCCTAGGAGTAGGTAGGAGTTCCTCAGCTCTCTTCCTCGGCCTAAGCCCAGCCGATCCTCTTCTCGGCGATGAAAGCTTTCTATGGCCCATCTACGTCGACCTCGACGCAAGATCTAGTGATTAACCCTCTTTTAAAAGTGTCTATCCACCCGACGTCACGATTAGAGCCACTCCTAAGGGCTTAGGGCTAGAGGACGGAGTTCAGCTGAGCCAGCGCGACGGAAAGGGCCTCCTCAGTCCTAACGTCCCTTACGCCCTGATTCATTACGAAATTGACCCTATAGCCTAAGACGTCCGGAGGAAGCCCGGTGGGTGGCCCTATGATAAGTCTAATCCCACTCTCTTCGTATTTTGACGCTAATAGACTCGATATCTTGTCGAAGTTTTCACCGTACCTGTCCCCGACAACCGTGAACCTTCCCTTCTCTAGCTCGTCCAATGACCTCACGAACCTCACTCTAGGGCCTTCGTAGAACACGTTCTCATACGGAACTGTCCTAATCGTCCTCGAATCCGTTACCAGGACGTATCCGCCCTTTTTCCGTATTTTCTTACCTAAACCTACCTCACCGTCCTTGACTTTCCTGATTTCGCCCTCCACGGCCTGCTTACTTACCACGTGTGAGGGTACGTTCATCGGCGGAAGAAGTCCTACGTATTTTAAGTTTTTCTTTAATGAAATAAACTTTTTAAGATACGGAACCTCTTGGGCGTAATCGGTTATTTCCCTAACAATATCAAGGAACTCGCTCCGATCAACGATCCAAGTGAGCTCACTCACCCTGAAGATGTTAACGTAGCGGAGTATAGTGCCCAATTTCATTGTGATTTCGAGAAGGGAGCTCTCCTGCGAGAAGGTCGATAAAAAGAGAACTACTTCCAACGGCTTCCTTCGGGGAAAGGGCATCATGCCCTTGATACTCCTATGAAGTAGACCTCGTTCTCTATGTCCCAGCCCTGCACTAGGTCACCGGTAGCTTCGCCTTCTAAAACCTCGACCGCTCTGGTCTCCTTCTTAATGTAGTCTGCCCACTTGTTCACCAGACCCTTCCTCTCTTCCGGAACCTTTATGGCGACCTTAACGAAATCGGTAACCTGTAGCTTGAGCTGTTTTCTCATAACCTGGATCCTCCTTATGAGGTCTCTCACTATCCCCTCCTCTTCGACCTCAGGGCTGACCTCCGTTGAAATTACAACGACTCCCCCGTCGAACCTGGCAGATGCGTATCCCTTCTGTACTTCCTCCTCCAAGACCACGTGCTCCTTAGTTATCTCCGCTTCAGTGGAATCCAACATCACTTTGTGATAACCGGATTCTAGGATGTCCTTAGCGACTAGCTCCGGGTTCCTTTCTATGTACTCGATCACGGCCCTGCTCATGCGCTTGAACTGAGGCCCGATCTTGGCAGCGTTCGGCCTAGCTAGAACCTTCGAGAACTTGGAATAACCTTCAATCCCCCCTATTTCAAGATCCTTAACGTTAAGCATCGACTTGAGCACGTCGTATAACGCTTCCGCTCTCCTCCTGTCAACCTCAGAGGTCAGGAACACGTAAGCCTTCTGTAACGGCCAGCGGAGCTTTATTCCCGCCTTAGACCTGGCGTTGAGCGTGGCCTCCTGAATCGTGAGGGCGAGCCTCATAGCGTTCTCCAGCTCGTCATCGATCAACTCCTCCCTGACCTCCGGAAGCAGCTCCATTGCGATGGTCGGTTTGGCGTCATCATAAATCGCCTGGTACATTTTCTCTGCAATAAACGGAATCACAGTAGAAGCTAAGATCAACCAGTTCTTTAAGACGAAGTTGAGCGTTGTATAAAGGGCAACCTTGTCGTCACTCAGGCCCTCCTCCCACGCCCTCTTTCTTATGAGCCTAATATAGAGCCTACTCACGTCGTTAAGAATGAAGTTCGTTAGAGCGTTGGCCAACTCGTGGACCTTATAGAAGCTCATCGATTGGTCGACGTTCTTCAAAAGCCTGAAGAACCGCGATAGCAACCATCTGTCCTCCACCCTAAGCTTGGGATATACTTCGTCCAAGCTATACTTTGACGGATCGAAACCGTCCAGCGACATGTAGGTCGACGCGAAGACGAAAACGTTCCAAACGATCTGCAAGTTCTTATAAGTCTGTTCGATACTACTCCACGAGAACCTCGCGTCCTCCCACGTGGTGTTGCTAAGCAACCACAGCCTTAGAGCGTCTCTGCCGTACTTGGAGATTACCTCTCCTGGCTCAATGTAGTTACCTAAGCTCTTGTGCATTTCTCTACCTTTCTCGTCGAGCATGAAGCCGTGGACTAAGACTGCCTTGTATGGTGCCCTGTTCTCCAGTATCACGCCTGATCTCAGAAGGCTGAAGAACCAGCCCCTGAGCTGGTCGTGTCCTTCCAGGACTAGATCAACGGGGCCCAACTCTTTCCACTTCCTCTCCCAGTCCTCGCCGAAGCTGGCGAAAAACGCCACGCCGCTATCCATCCACACGTCGGCGACGTCGGGCACTCTAGTAGCTTCCTTACCGCAGACGGGACACTTGATCTTGACCGAGTCTATCCACGGCCTATGAAGGTCCTCCGGCACAGGCGTTACAGCTAGAGATTCCAGCTCCTTCCTACTGCCAACTACGGTAACGTGGCCCTCCGGACAAACCCATATAGGTAAGGGTATCCCCCAGAACCTTTGCCTACCGATAGCCCAATCCCTTATGTTCTCCACCAAGTTCCTTATCCTCGTATTGCCCCACTCTGGGATCCAGGTGACCCTTTCAATTTCCCTCAACAAGTCCGATTTGAGTTGAGAAACCGCTATGTACCACTGGTCAACGGCCCTGAGGATCAGGGGGGTCTTACACCTCCAACAGATCGGGTACCTGTGCTTGAGCTTAGTAGCGTAAAACAAGGCCCTCCTCTGTTTGAGGTCCTCAATAATGACCTGATTAGCCTCCCTGACGTTCATGCCTTTGTACTTGCCCGCTTCATCAGTGTACTCCCCCCTATCGTTAACGAACATCACGACGGGCATGCCGTGTTTCATCCCTATTTCGAAGTCTACGTCACCGTGACCAGTCGCCGCGTGTACTAGCCCGGTTCCCTCCTCTAGGGTAACCACGTCTCCAGCGTCAATTACAACGTGATATTGATCTAAACCCTTTTGAGCCTCCACTACATCCTTAAGAGGGTGCTCGTACCTCAGACCCACTAAGTCCTTGCCCTTAAGCGTGTTAATTACCTTGTACTTAGTGATCCTTGCCTCCTTCATGACGTGCTCTACTCTGGGCTCAGCGATGATTAGAACCTCGTCACCCACTTGAACTTCCGCGTACGTGCTGTTCCCGTTCACCATGACGAACACGTTTGCCGGAATGGTCCAAGGGGTTGTGGTCCAGATGAGGAGGTACTTGTTCTCCTCCCCTAACAACCTGAATTTAACGTAGATAGACGGGTCCTCAAGTTCGGTGTACTCGGAAACCTCATAATCCGAAAGCGTGGTCTCGCATCTCGGACACCAGTGAATCACGTACTTTTGACGCCTCAGGAGGTTGCGCTCGTGGGCCCTTTTGATTAAGGCCCAAGAGGCGGAGATGAACTCGTCCTTAAACGTGATGTAGGGGTTGTCCCAATCCATGAATACTCCGACGTTCTTGAATTCTTTAGTTAAACCTTCTAAGTTAGCATTGGCAAACTCTCTACATTTGCTAACGAATCTATCTACGCCGTAGTTGTTGATTATTTCACTTTTCTTCTTTATGCCGAGTATCGACTCGACCTTCACCTCGATAGGAAGGCCGTGGGTGTCGTATCCGGGCTGATCGTAAACCCTGTAACCCTTCAGCCTCTCATACCTTAGTATACAGTCCTTGATCGTCTTGTTCCAGACCGTTCCTAGGTGAGGTACGGGAGCTGAAGCGTAAGGAGGACCGTCGATAAACAGGAACTTTTTAGGCCTTTTGGACACCTCTTCCTTCAGCTTCTTGTAGGAGTTTCTCTCCTCCCATATCCTAAAGACGTCGTTCTCTACTTTCTTGGCGTCGTAGCTGGGTTCGAGAGCTCTAATTACTCCCACAAAGGATCACCCCAAGTAGTTGTAAATAGCCTCTATCATTTCCGTCGTTTTCAGCATCCCTCCCACATCCGGAGTGACCTTTTCGGTCTCATACGCCCTATCGAGTGCCTTCCTCAAAGCCTCAGCCGCGTTCTTGTACCTGACGTCCTTCGACCTCTCGTACATAACATCGTACATCATGGCCACAGAAAGGAGGAATGCGGTCGGATTGGCGATGTTCTTACCTGCAATATCGAACGCGGCTCCGTGAACAGGCTCGAACAGGCACTTTCCGTCGCCGATGTTTGCTGAAGGGGCTAAGCCGAGGCTACCCGCTATTTGACTGGCCTCATCGCTCAAGATATCACCGTAAACGTTCTCCGTCACTATCACGTCAAACATGGACGGATCCCTAACAAGGTTCGCCGCGGCCGCGTCGACGTACATCTCGTTGTACTCGACCTTACCCTTAAGGACATCCCTGCAGGCCTTGGCGAACAGTCCATCGGTTATCCTCATCACGTTCGCCTTGTGAACGCAGGTCACCTTCTTCCTTCTCATCAACGCGTACCTCAGGGCCACCTCAGCTATCCTCTTAGAAGCGTTATACGTTATTACTTTCAGGCCCACGGCCGTGTCTGAGGAGACCATATGCTCGAACCCCTTGTAAAGGTCCTCAGTGTTCTCCCTGACTATTAGGATATCAACGAACCCGAACTTGGTGGGTACGTTAGGTAAGCTCCTCGCGGGCCTTATGTTAGCGTACATATCGTACATCTGGCGCAACCTCACCACCACGTCGGCTGCAGACTCGCCAACAGGGCCTTTCAATATGAAGTCCGACGCCTCTATGACCTCGAGGGATTCCTTGGGCAAAGGGTCACCGTACTTCCGAAGTGCGCCGTCTCCCGCCTCGATTTCAGTGTACTCGATTTTAAGATCGAAAAGCTGATTCAACCTCGCGAGAATCTTCTTGGCGTTCAGTACAATTTCTGGTCCAATTCCATCGCCAGGAATAAGTGCTACCCTGAACGACACGTCTCATGAAGCTTATCACAATTTATAGGCTTTCATTACCTGGTCGACAATTTCATCCACTATATCTGCAAGCTCTGGAGCGAGACGTTTGGCCGTTGAGAGCTCATAGATAAGTAAAATCCTCAGGGCTTCTCTGGTGTGGGGCTCCTCAATAGGCAAACGCGTCAAGTGTACCAGAGCGTCTATGAGTAAGGCGTTCGCCCTGTTAAATGCCGGGAACTCGACGATGTTCAGCATAGCTTCATGAGGCACGACCTTGAATGTCGCGGGGTCTTCGTCCTTCTCCAGGAGGCATTCGGCCAATAGAACAGCGTCACCATCTATAAAGGGAAATCCGTTTTTAGAAAATCTAACTTGATTATTCAGTTCACCCTTTAATGCCATATAGAACTTTCTAGCGTCGAATGATATTGTTATGCCACATTTGGGATTTCTTACGAGGATTTCATAAGACTTCGTGGACTTATACAGGAAAATTTTAAGGTCTGTGCCTCGCACGTGCAACCCCACGGGGGATACGTTGGTTTCATCGCCGAAGCCCGTCGATAACAGGACCTCGTAGATCCCGTTACGGGCGAAAAGACGTATATCGTTGGTTTTCAAGCTTGACTACGCACCGGCTCAATGATAGTTGAGGTAATTAAGAAGCTCTCATCGATCGGAGAGGTCATAGCAGGTTCTAAAGAAGAGCGAAGACTCGTCGACTTAATTAAGGAAACCTTTGAGGGCGTCGCCGACGACGTGAGGGTGGTCCCCGTAGACGTGTTAAATTGGCAGGAGAAGAGCGTCTCCGTTAGTTGCAACGCGAAAGCGTTGAGCCTGACCTACAGTCCCTCCGGTGCTGGCAAGGCTAAAGTAATAGAGGTGAAGTCGCTTTTCGAGATCCCTAAGCTCTACAGCCAGGCGATTGAAGAGGGGGCTGAGGCCGTAGCTTTCACCATGAATGACGGAACGTTGAGAAGGTTCGTGCTTAAACGTAGTCCTTTTTTGCAATATTACGGCGAGCCTCCCCCCATCCCTGCAGTGTTCTTGGACAGAAAGCCCAACGATGAAACGTGCTACGTCGAGGTGGAAACGAAGTTCGCGCCCAGCGTCGGTTATAACGTGGAGGCCGTAAGAGCAGGTAAGACGGACGAGCTAGTATACGTGACGGCTCACCACGACCACTTCCTGAGTGGGGAGCACGACGACCTGGCCGGCGTCGCTCTTCTTCCGTTCATAAAGAATGAGAAGAGAACCTTGAAACTAGTGTCGTTAACGGCCGAGGAATCGGGTTGTTATTTCGACACCCTATCTTGGGGCTGCGGGGCTAGAGCTTACGTGTCCTCTTTAAGGGACTCCCCTAAGTTCGTCGTCGATTTGGACTTCCTTGACCCAACCTCGGTACTCTTCGTATCTCCCGGGCTTTTCAAGAGCGCTGTCGGTGTCGTTGAATCACGGATTCCGATAGAAAGGAGACCCCAGGCCTATACGAACAGCTACGCCTTCCTAAGGAAGGGGATCCCCACTGTGACCCTCTCTCCTAAGGAAGAAGTGAGTTATTATCACTCAAATAAGGACGTGGTCGAACCCCAGGAGGAGGAAGTGCTTGAAAGGTTCGTCAACGTGATAAGCGGGCTAGTGGACTCGTTAGAGTTTAAGGAGTCGGAAATACTGGAGGACGTTAGGGAAATCTTAGACTCCCTACCTCTTGAGGTTAGACTGAAATTAGTTATGGGATTAAGCCCGCAACAGTACCTGTCCTCGTTTCGTATGGTCATGAAGACAGGAAGGGCTAGGGACAGACCCTTTGGGGAGATATTAGGCATCGTTGAGTCCTTCTTCGATAAGGTAACCATTGAAGGTTTGGGTGAGTTCTCCCCACCGCAGGGACTATTAGAGGTTTTAGCGAGGATCAGGATCCTAAATGAGTTCTTGAAAACGAGTTCAAACAAACTAACAGTTAGCTGACGAGGGAAGATCAGAATCGCTCAAAATATCTCACTAAGTGTTGACAGGCTTGAAATCACATAGTCCGCATATAGCTCGGCATGCTTCACCTTCTGGGCCCTATCCACTAGTATGGCCTTCATTCCCGCCTTCTTCGCGGCCAAACAGTCCTTGACCGGATCGTCCCCCACCATCACGCACTCCGAAACCTTTAGGCCCAATTTCTCGCATGCGAGAAGGAAAGGTTGTGGGTTAGGCTTCGGACTTATGTTACCCTCCCCACCGATAATTATCACATCGAACTTGCTTATCAGCGGGAACCTACTTATCCTGGCCTTCTTGTCTCCTCCCTCCCCGTCGCTGTTAGTTATCAGGCCGACCTTGTAACCCTTCGCCTTCAAGTACTCTATCGCATCAATCGCGTCAGTGTAAGACTCGTTTTTCCCAGCTATTGACCAATAAAGCTGAGTCCAAGAGTACAGCTCCTCGTTGCTGGGCTTCACCTCAAACCTCTCGAGAGTCTTCAGCCACCACTCTTTCCTGTCGAAAACGCCTTCCTCGTCTAACGACTTACTTACCGAAAAAAGGGTAGACGTGAGCTCCTCGAGGCTGACCTTTAGCTTGGGGTAGTTCTCTGTTATATAATCGAACATGTCCTTAGCAACTTCAATTAAGGCCTTCTGAGACACGGAATCAAATTCGACTAGAGTGTTGTCATAATCGAAATATACCGCCTTGATATTACCAAAAATCTTCGTTTCGCTCAAACCTCATCACGAGAGGAAGTCCTCGAGCTTCGGCAGCTGCTTCGGGAGTCCCTTCCTCTCCCTTATCTTCATTATTATATCCGTAAGTAACGCGTCAGGCACCGGAGCCCATCTGCTGAACTCCGTTCCCCAGAACGCCCTACCAGCGCTAGCTGCCCTCAGCTCGCTGGCGAGATCGAATGACTCGCTCACTGAGATCTCGGCGATCACCTTTGCTACGTTACCTACCTGAGACATGTCCAGAACCTTTCCTCTCTTCCTCGTTATGACCGCAGTCACGTTGCCAACGTAATCCATTGGTACCCTTATGTCGAGCTTCTGGAGAGGTTCAAGTAGCGTGGGCTTGGCAGTAAGCATGCCAGCGAATATGGCGTTTCTGACGGCTGGATATATCTGTGCGGGACCTCTATGTGCGGGGTCCTCGTGTATTACAGCGTCGTGCAGGACAACTTTCAAGCCCCTAACGGGCTCGTGGGCGAGGGGGCCCTCCCTCATCGCGAGCCTGAAGCCCTGAATCACCGTGTCCATGACCTCCCTGAGGTGCTGGACTCCTGACGTCTTATCAACGAATACGTTAAGGTTCTCGTCTATGGCGATTATCCTCTTGCCCTCTTCATAGTCCCAGCCGGCCTCGTCCCTCAGGATCTTGGCCATCTCCTTCGAATCCATATCCTCCTTAATCTTACCGGAGGCCAGTAAGTTGATGGTAGCCTCGTTAAGGGGCTCAACGCTGATGTAGAACTTGTTGTGCTTGTTGGGAGACTTGCCCTCGAAAACCTGACTGGCCGCCCTTACGCTCTCCCTGTAGACCACGATCGGCGGGGAGGTGACCACCTCGATCCCGTAATTCTCTCTGAGTAACTGTAACGAAACTTCCAGGTGGAGGAAGCCCATTCCTGACAGCAGGTACTCCCCGGTCTCCTCGTTTATCTTCACCTTAAGGTTCGGGTCCTCTATGCTAAGCTTTCTCAGGGCGTCAATCATCTTGGTTAGATCCTTCGGGTTCTTCGGCTCGACCGAAATGGTCACCACAGGCTCGGAGACGTAGTGTAGCTGCTCGAACGCCCCAACTTCCTTGTCCTTGAGAGTCGCATCTATGGCGGTCTCGCCCGACCTGGCCTGGTCTAAGCCTAAGGCGGCGGCGATGTTGCCCGCAGGTATCTCATCGGCGAGTTCCCTAGTAGCGCCCATGTAAAGGCTGACCTGCAGCACTTTTTGTAACTTCTTCTCGTTGATCAACCACAGTTCCTCTCCAGCCCTCAGAGTCCCCGAGAACACTCTTCCCGTAGCCACTAGACCCGCGTGAGGATCTACCCTCATCTCCGTGATCATGAAGACTGCCGGTCCGTTGGGGTCCGCCCTCATCATGGCCTTTGCTACGTCGCTGTCGAGATTGCCCTTCCATATTTTTGGAATCCTGTACTTCTGAGCCTCGGCGGGGTTCGGAACGAACTTGATCACAGCATCAAGTAGTGCCTCGTGAATCGGTACGGTCTTAGCTAGCTCCTCGACCTTCGATTTGTCGGAGGCGGTGTAAGCGTTGATTACGTCCTTGAACGACACTCCCCTCTTTTGGGCCATCGGGACACTGAAGCCCCACTTGTCCTTAGCTGAACCAAATATTACGTTGCCCTCCGCAGGGTTTATCTTCCACTTCGACTTGAACTCCGGCTCGGCGTACATTTCGATGAGGTTGTTGATCTCCATTATCATTTGCGTCAGTTTTTGTTGCATCTCTTGAGGGCCGAGTTTCAACTCCTTAACCAGCCTGTCTACCTTATTTATGAACAGGATAGGCCTAACCCTCTCCTCGAGGCTCTGCCTTAGTACCGTTTCTGTCTGAGTCATGACTCCTTCTACTGCGTCAACTACTACAATTGAACCGTCAAGAACCCTCAAGCTCCTGGTTACCCTTCCGCTGAAGTCCACGTGCCCTGGGGTGTCTATGAGGTTAATCACGTAACCTTTACCCTCGGCCTCGTGGTAGAGGCTAACGTTAGCCGCCTTAACCGTGATACCCCTCTGCTGTTCTACACTCAAATAGTCGAGGGCTAGAGCCTCTCCAGCCACCTTGGGCGATATGATACCGGCAGCCGCCAACAATTGATCACTTGTGGTTGTCTTACCGTGGTCTACGTGTGCTATAATTCCTATATTCCTTACCCTTGTAACGTCTTTCATTAAAGAAAGTACTTGTTCTACTGTCTTGTACTTAGGCAACCCAACTACACCCTCTGTAAGCTCCTCGCTAATCCGTAAGCCTAAGCGTATTTAAAGGTGAGCGTCTGAGCGTTATCTACCCGTTCGAGTTCCCGATCTTACATCTGGGCTCTGTAGGTCATAAGGGGGTTAGCTTTCTCTTTCTTATCTTTCAGTATCAGCACTAGAGCTTAAATTTCAGAAGTGGAGCCATATAATTTACATGAACGGAGTTAACGAAACCTGGGACACGATAATAGTGGGAGCAGGAATAGCTGGTCTCAGCGCTGCACTTTACGCGAGCAGACAGAGGTTGAAGACCCTAGTCCTGTCAAAAGACTTAGGAGGTCAGCTCACCTTGACGGAGCTCATAGAGAATTACCCAGGGATCGACGCTATAAGCGGCCTCTCCTTAGCGAGAAAAGTCGAGTCTCAAGCGAAGAAGTTCGGTGCGAAGTTAGTTTACGACGAGGAGGTCGTTGGAATCGAAAGGGTCCAGGACGGCTTTATAGTTAAGGGTATCCTGGGAGAGTATAAGGGGACCACCGTAATCCTGGCCTTCGGAAAGACCCCAAGAGAGCTGAACGTTCCTGGCGAAAAGGAGTTGAAGGGAAAGGGAGTCAGTTACTGCGCTATTTGTGATGCAGCGTTCTTCAAGGATCAGCCAGCGGTGGTAGTAGGAGAAGGAGAGCCGGGTTTGGAGGCCATAGAGCTCCTCAGCAAGTACGCTAAACCGGCCTATTACGTGAGCAGATCGAGAACCCTTGTGGGAGAGGATAGTATCATTAAAGAGGTGATGCAGAGGCCGAACGTGAAGTTCTATCTGGGCTATGAGGTCGTCAGGATAATCGGTAACAATAAGGTCGAGGGCATAGTCATCAGGAACCTCGAGAGCAAGGAGGAAGTGACTCTAGGCGTGAACGGCGTAATCATAGAAATGGGCTACGTGCTTAAGACAGACTTCCTGAAAGGTTTAGTTAAGCTTAACGAGAAGGGGGAAATAGTGGTCGACAGGGAGGGCAGGACAAGTGTTGAGGGTATTTTCGCCGCCGGTGACGTGACGGATAGCAAGTATAAACAGGCGGTGGTCGCGGCTGCTGAGGGCGTAATCGCGGCCCTTTCGGCGTACAATTACATAAGAGAGAAGAAGGGACTTCCACCAGTGAATGTCGACTGGAAGGCCGAGAAGAAGAAAACGACAGTAAGCCTAAGGTTATGACATGAAATCCTCCAGAGTACGCTTGCTGGACTTACCCTTCATTTTCTCTGATTCGGAATCCTTTTCACTTTTTTTGATTACATTGATTTTTTGGCTTCCTGAAGATTTATCGTTAAATTTACTGTTTATTAACTTGAATAATTCTTCTGCCCTCTTTTCCCCTAGAACCTTCTGAAGGTCTGAGATTGAGGCGTTGCAGATATCCTTAATACTGCCGAACCTCTCGAGAAGTTTTTCAGCCAGTACTGGCCCGATGTTCGGGAAAGATTGAACCACGAAGAGTTGGGCATCCCTTAAGGTTGATAATTTGGGCTTTCTTACAAGGCTGATCGTCCGCCTTTGTGACTCCAAGAACTTTTCTCCCAATTTATAAATCAAATAAGCGGTGTCCTCCACATCGCTGGATAGGAGAATCCCTATACCGTAACCTGTCTGGATCGAGACCAGTGCTCCCAGCACTGCGTTCCAATTGCTCGTAAATCTTTTTGCTCTTTCTATACTACCTTCTAATATTATGAATGCATTGGAGGAAGTTTCTTTCAGTTTTGATACCTGATCAAAAAGACGTTTGTCAAATATGGACTTTACGAAATCTGTTACCGACTTCCTCTCTATTATTACGCCTTCTCCGACTACGTAATCCCCTACTGAGAGGTTCTCCAGGATAACTAGAGCTCCAAGCTTTTTAAGAAGCTCAGGAACCCCGCTTTTCTCCTCGCGGTAATCGGCATAAATCCTCATGCCTTAGCGGCTCCACCCGCTCCCTGCGGATAATATTTGTTATAAAGCTCCTGTATCTTCTTCTGGAGATTCTCCAGTTCTGTCCTGAATGTGGCCTCTTGCTTTTGATAAGTGCGCGACCTTAGTTCGAGGATCTCTTTCCTATCGTTCAATTCTCTTTCTACATCCGCCTTATTCACCCTCACCAGCAAGTTACCGACTATCTTGTAAATTGTAGAGTCCTGAGGGATGTTGCCTAGTTCCTGTAAAACTCTATTAATTTCTTTCAGTTCGGAATCGATGACTGACCTTTCAGCCAATAGCCTCTGTAGCTTGTCCTGAAGGTCTTGATAACGAGCTAAAGCCGTTTTCAGATCAGGAGGAAGAGCCTCTGCCACTTCCTTCTACCTCCGCTATTGTTTGTGTAACGGCATACGCTGAATATAAAACTGAATTTAACAACGCTCTCGCTCTCGATACGGATCTGGCAGTGAACACGATTTCTTTCTTCTCCTCTATGGTCTTTAGATATTTCTTGTCGACGGTTTCAGCCGTTAACGACCTTATCAATAAGCTCGATCCATTTCCGCTGAATCGTATCGTTACTCTGATCATAGTAAAACCTGATTATCGGAGGTATTAATTTACCCTCGCGATTCCTAAAGGTCAAAACACAAATGTCATCCTCCCTTTTTGCGAAAGAGTAAACATCGCATTCGTCCATCAGTGAGTAGTTGAGGTTTATGAGAAGCTCCGTCACGAAAGGGCAATCGGACTCCTTTATACAAAACGTAGCGCCTCCAGCGTAGGCGTTCGTTAAGTCAGCTACGTTATCCTTGCTCTTGAGATCATAAGATAGCGTGACACCCTTGATTCTAAGTACGTGAAGTAACCTCTTGTCCGTCCCGAAGACCAGAATGAGTGAGGGGTTTCCCTTGATTGTAGCCACTAAGATTACTTTGGAGGCATTTAGGGACCTTGCCTTGTTGAAAACCTCGCTTAAAGACGTACGGCCTCTGTTCACCCTAATTGAGTTGGGCATAACGTAGGAAAGCTCTCTAAGAAACCGTCTCGTCCTTTTGGAAGCGTCACGAGAAGAGGTCAAAATAACGTCAATACGGCGTGTAGGCAAGCCCTGCCCACTTGGTCTTGCACTTCTTACAGTACCATACCCCAGCGGCTATCCTAACCACTTTTCCCGCAGTTTTGCAATATGGGCACACGTGATCCGCGTAGCGTTTTTCCATTATTTCCTTCCATTTCCTCCTCAAAGACATTCCGTAGCGCGCTCCAAACCTTCCAGAGATCCCCGTCACTTTGCCCATAACTACACCACCTCGATCTTACGCTATGCCGAAGGTGTTTTTAAGTTCACTGAACAGCCTGCTGGCGGCCTTTCTGGTAACTTCCTCTATTTGCGGTATTTCTTCTAGCTTTATCGCTCCGCCCAGGCTCTTCTGTATCCCCACTATTCTCATGTCTGGAGTATAGGATATCGAAAGCTTGGCGTCCGCGATTGACTCCTCTTCTAGATTAGGGTCTATGACTACGAAGTTCCCAATCTTTGCCGCAGTTAGCGTGACGACTGGGTAAGCTAGGGGTGTAACGTCAGTCCTTTCCGTGAGCACCTTGACCTCCTCACCGTTTACTTCTACTTTAGGCAGTTTCGTATTGTATATCGCTGCGACCGCCGCTATTGTACTGGCGTCCATTACGTTTCCGGCGAAGTCCAGCACGTAAACGTCAACCCACAGGCTCCAAACTTTCTTGCCAGGAATGATCACCAACTTAGATAAGTCGACCGCCTTGGAGTCCCTAAGGCTCCTGTCGACTACCCTAGCCAGCTCTATGGCGTTCTCATCTGGAGGTCCCGGCTCAAAGGTCTCGTAAGCCAGCGGTAAGAGTTCCACGTTGACCATTAAATTACCCTGGTTGGGAGTGTCGGGAAACGGTTCGTCCACCTCAAGCTTGGTCCCTGCTAATACCATGGTATCTCCTAGTTTCACGAGGGCTGATCCGTCAGCCTTCTTAGCGTAACCTAAAGTTATGGACAGAGGCCTGTACTCGTCTGGTTTTCTGTTATCTAACCTAACTCCGCGTTCGAGGGCCTTCAGTATGCTGGCCTTTTTGACGTTGGAAACGATGGTTTGAAGTCTGTCCGACGTCGCAGACATTCAACTCACCTCGACGAACTTTTCCTTGATGGCTTTCTTTTCTAATTGGTAAATCTCCGCTATCCCTTTCTTAGCCAACTCCAACGCTTGCCTTAACTCTTCGGGCGTCATGGTCCCGTTCAGCTGGAAAAGCACTACCTTGTTCAGCGAGGGCATCATAGCGATAGGCATATCAGCCCCACCCCACATGTCTTCCGCTTCATTAAGGTCTAAGACCAGAACCCCATCAGCCTTACCCACCGCGACACCAGCTATCAGATCTCTCATAGGGATTCCGGCGTCAGCTAAAGCCATAGAGGCGGCCATCAAAGACACCAACCTAGTCCCTGCGTCTGCCTGTAGCACTTCCATGAAAACGTCTATCGTCGCCCTGGGAAAGAGCTCTGTCAGAATAGCGCTCTCTAAAGCCTCCCTTATCACTTTGGACAGCTCGATTTCCCTCCTGCTTGGCGCAGGGTTCTTCCTTTCATCGGTCGAGAACGGCGTCATATGGTATCTAACTCTCAGTACAGTCCTGTCGGGCAACGCCATGTGCCTGGGGTGCATCTCCTTTGGCCCGTAAACCGCCGCGATGACCTTAGTGTTGCCCATCTCAAAGATCGCACTTCCGTCGGCGTTTTTCAGCACTCCAAGCTCGATCCTTATCGGTCTCATTTCATCAGGTCTTCTACCGTCGGTTCTAAGGCCCCTTTCATCAATTAACCTAGGCCTCTGCTGAGCTGCTAACATTTGTCTCACCTAGTTTTGATGCAATAAATCGTCTTACTTTTTCCGTAAGATCGGGAATGCGAGACTCCTGCTCTATCTCTATGAGGGATATAGCCCCTTTTATTGCTTCCTCCTGAGCGGACGAGGGACATCTCATGTGAATCATCCCGTTGGGATAAACCATTAGGTGACAACCAGTCATCGACACTAATGTATTTAACAAGCCCCTATTCCTACTGATTAATCGCGATGCTTTGCTAGGGCTTATCGAAACGACCGTTCCGTCCGTAACCTTTCCTGTATCGCTCCCCCTGACCGCTAGTATCGGGTTCGTTGTCCTATCGAAAACCTCCACCTTCGCGACGATGTAATCTCCGACGTCTAAATACCTACGAAGGTCCTCACCAGCAGTGACCGGTCTATTAAGTAAAGATGACGCGGGTAGGTACGCAGGGTAAGGAGCTCTGATGTCGACGGTCCATCCGTATAACTCGATCTCCTCGACCATGCCGAGCACAGTATCGCCGACTCTCGGCCAGTACTTCGACCCCTTTAGTGGGATAACAGTGAACGTATCGTTCTTAACGTCAACAACACCCACTACTGATGCGTAGTACCTGTTACTCTCCTTGTAAATGTAAGGAGACCATGGGATCTCGAAGTCGCCTTCTGCCAACAGATCTCCAGGACAAACCACCTGTTGATCCATCACAAAGATTTGACCGGGCAAGTTCACTTCACCTGAAGGACTTTCACCTCGACTTCCCCTTTCGTCAGGGAGTTCAACTTATCTATGACTTCCTGCTGTGCTCCAGCTGGTATCTCGAGCTCCGCTATTAGAGTGCCATCGGATAGCCAATTAGTTTTCTTTACCTCACCTAATGAATTTAGTGCTGATTTCACCCTAGAACTATACTGAGAAGGTACTTTGATTTCTAAAAGAGCTCTAGCTAATTTTATAGGCATGATCTTGCTTAGCTCTTTGACTATCTGGAGAGCTTGAGCCTCGACGTCCTTGTTAGGGTCGATCTGTATTTTAGCCTGTTCTAAGGCCAGCTCGATTCTCGTCCTAGGTATCGGCAGGTGAGTCTTGGGATCTACAGCGTTTCTCGATATGAAATCTATAATTTGTTTCTTCTTATTTTCTATTAACTCTCTCCTTTGTTCAGCCGTCAAAGGTAGCTCTCCTTTCATTATGATGGTTCTCGCGATAGTTTCGAAATCCGTTGTTCCGAACACTTTCTTGAGCGCCGCTGGAGAGGCCTTGAGGCCCTTCTTCACGTCCTTATATATTTCCTCACTAACGACGACGTCTGAAATGCTGATTGACTTGCCGTTCCTCAGCTCTAAAGCCTCTTTGGGCTTCACCAGGATCTCGAACTTCTCGCCTCCGGCTTCATATTTGGCTATCACGTAGTTCTCTTTAGTCATACCTCTAACCCATCGCCTTCTTTAGAATCTGAAGCCTTTCGTCTAAAGTCATTTTCCTGAATATCGGCTCCTTTACGCTCACATACCCGATCTCTATACCCTGGGCGGCCATTTTGTCTTCCGGCTTCATAGTTGAGTAAAGGGCCTTTATGCCGAGTATTATCGTCTCCTCTAGACCAAGGTCTGGCCTGTAGTTCTTCTCCAAGTACTCGTTCACAACGTGCTCTCCCTGGCCTATCGCGACGGCATAATAAGGCATAAACTGGCCGCTCGGCTCCGTCATATACAGTTTAGGAACGCCCTTGTCTACCCCTCCTATTAACAAAGCCACACCGAATGGTCTCACTCCGCCGTGCTGCGTGTAAACCTGCTTTACGTCGGAGATTAACTTGACCAGGTAATCGATCGAAATCAATTCGTCGTATATTAGCCTATGATTCAGGGCCTGACTGCGCGCGTAATCGATCAGAACCCTACCGTCAGGGGCGAGACCCGCGAAGCTGGCTCCCACGTGATCGTCGATCATAAAAACCTTCTCTATTCCTTCTACGTCGATCAGGGCCCTAGCCTTCCTTTTCTCACTAATCAGAACGACTCCCGAGTTGGTTCTTATGCCTAGAGTGGTCCACCCTTTCTTAACGGCCTCAAAGGCGTAGTCGACTTGATAAAGCGAACCGTCAGGCGAGAATATCGTTATTGCCCGATCATATCCCATAGCGGCTGGTCCAAAGGCCATCCTTATCCCTCAAATCTACAACTCCGCTCTCGGATTTAAAGCTCATTAAACCATGCGTCAGATCGTCGCAAGCACATCACGGCTCAGTCTGGAGCGGCGTCCTCATCCGATTCCTACAAGCCTCTTAGCCTTTTTAACGCTTCCAGTAATCTTCCTCGGAACCACAATTACTTTGTTGTTGCTGACTTCCGCTACCTTGGGAAGACTCGCGAGCACCACCTTATAGCCAACTCTGTTCGTTGATATAATCGCCTTACTGTTCACGAAATAAATCACCCTTGGGTTAGAGATGTCAAGCCACACCTGGCCAAAGAGCGAAGTCACAGCGAGGCGAACGTTAGTCTCGAGCGTGCTTGTGTCGATAGGGGTCTTCGAGACAACGTCGACAACTACGTACCTTTTCGTCTTACGAACCGCACTGTTTTTAGAAGGCTTTATTATCAATAATTTTTTCCTACGCAAATCTATGAATAAACCGATTGAAACCGCTAGGGACGTGACGGAAAGAAGCGTGCTAGCAATCACAAGGAGTGTAAGAAAACTCAACTACCCTCAAGTAAATGTAAAAGCCTTAGAGGAGAAATAAACACGAAGTGGAACGCGTCTACCTCTGGAACTCCCAAAGACGTTAACAGGGCTAGTTTCGACAAGGGGTGCCAAACCTCCGCGACCCCCGAGGAGCATGACGAGATCAGCACGTCGCTTACGTACCTTGTGGAGTAGAGACAAACTGTCCTCAGTATATAATAGTTTACTTTGTTTAACGGAACCTCTAGTATCACATCGTATTGCCTAAACAGGTTGAGTTGACCCTTCCTTATTACGTTGAAGTTATCGGAATCTATCCTTATGACCTTAAAGCCCTGATCCAACACCCTTTTAACCACGGACCTGCTTAACGGTTTCACGACCGTTATCCTATAAGGCTCAAGCCTGAGCTTCGGCAGTTCCTTCTCGCTCTTGATCTGCACGGTTACGCGCTCAGCCTTGATCAGTCTTCCTTTTCCCTCTAGGAAGACTCTGTCGTAGTACATCGAATATAACGGATATAGCCTTTCATCCCTAATGCAAGGTTCAACCGTCCTGAGCAATTTTGGACAACTCGGCCTTGAGTTCATCCTTAGTGGCAGCGAGGGACACCTGGATCTTCACCACATCGTCTCCGTCTTTTATCCTGGGTTTACATTCGGCGATCAAAGCCTGCTTATCAACCCTAATGTGAAGCCTGTTCTTTTCGAGTCTGTTGACCAACGTGGACAATAGGTAAACTATGTCAGCCTTATCCATCGAGCGTATTGTTCCTTGGAACACTTCCTTAGCCCTTGGTGAGGTGACGCTAGCCCTGAAGAGCCCTATTCTGTTCCCGTGGTGTCCTTCTAAGAACTCAGCGGAGAAATCGTTGAGGCTCAGGCCTGGGATACACTTAACTACGGAATCTAAAATCTTGGAAGAATCTTCGGTTTCGTGAGCGAAAAAGAAGATTGAGACCGAATGGATTTTCATTCCTCAACAGCGGTTAGCTAAGCTGATCTATTAAGTTAGTTCTCGAGCTCTTCGAGGCCTCGTGGCGCTTCTTCTGCTCCCTCTCCTTCTGCTTTCTCTTCCACTTGTGCTTCACTGTACCTTTCAAGCCGCGCGACTTCAGTAGTCCCCTGGCCTTCTTGCCTGCAGCGGTCAATCCCCTGAACACCCTTCCCCTGTTTGCGGGGTTGAGCATCCACTTGTATTGAGGGTCGTTGGCAATATTGGGGTTATGGGGGTCCACTAGAATGACCTCATAGTACTTGTATAGTCCGTCCTCGCCAACGTAATAGCTCCCGAGCACTTCAAGGTTCGGGAACTTTCTGGCGGCCTTCTCCTCGGCTATCCACCTGTATCCTTTACTGGGGGAGTAACCGTAAACACCCATTCTTTTTGGCCTTCTTCCGCTGTTTGGCCTAGGCTTGTTGAGCCCTCCCCTCCTGACCCTTACCCTCGCTACAACGAAGCCCGGCTTCGCTTTGTAGCCTATCTCCCTCGCCCTGTTGAGCCTGGTCGGCTTCTCTACTCTAGTTACTACAGGATCCCTCCTCCACTGAATCAGTCTAGCCCTTAGAACCGTCTTCTTCCAATCCTTGCTCTGCCAGGTCTGCTCGATGTAGTGGTACATCGATAACGCCATAAGCGTCCGCAGGTCTGCTTAAGCCTTCAGCGATTAATAAAAGTGTTTCTACCCGCTCAAATGAAACCGGATTGATTGAGTTAGGTCTTGTAGGAAAGACGAACGTAGGTAAGAGCACCTTCTTCTCCGCAGCGACGTTGGTCGAAGTGGAGAGGGCGAACAGACCTTTCGTTACGATAGAGCCTAACGTAGGGATCGCTTACGTCAAGAACCGGTGCGTCCATACCGAGCTTCACGTGGTATGCAATCCGAGGAACTCCTTCTGCATGGGCGATTACCGTTTCATTCCGGTCAAGCTAATAGATGTGGCCGGTTTGATCCCAGGAGCTCACCTCGGCAGAGGGCTAGGCAACAAATTCCTGGACGATCTGAGGAAAGCCGACGCCTTAATACACGTGGTCGACGCGTCTGGCTCCACCGACGAAGAGGGCAGGCCAGTAGAGCCTGGATCCAGGGACCCGGAAGATGACGTGAAGTTCGTGGAGGGAGAACTGAACGAGTGGTTCCTATCCATCGTGTCCAAGGACTGGCAGAAGTTCGCCAGAACCGTCGACAACTCAGGAAAGGATCCGGTAGATGCCCTGCTGTCAAAGCTTTCGGGGCTCTCGATAACGAGGTACCACATCCTGTTGACCTTAAGGGAAACGAAGTTAGAGAACGTTAAGTTACTTCAGTGGGGCGAGGAGGACTTACGTAAGTTCGCCGTTACCCTGAGGCAGATATCTAAGCCAATTATAATAGCTGCCAATAAGGCCGATCTCCCTCAATCCAAGGAGTTCATTCGGAAGTTAAGGGAAAAGCACGAATTCGTCGTTCCCGTAAGCGCGGAGAGCGAGCTAGCCCTCAAGAAGGCGGCTAAGGCTGGTTTAATAGAGTATATACCCGGGGAACCAACTTTCACGGTCAAGGCACAGCTTACCAGCAAGCAGAAGAGCGCCCTCGAGTACATCAAGACGAACGTGCTTGAGGTCTATGGAAGCACGGGAGTTCAGGAGGCGATAAACACCGCCGTTTTCAACGCCCTTAACATGATCGTCGTTTACCCCGTCGAGGACGAGAGAAGGTTCGCAGACAGGAACGGAAACGTTCTGCCCGATGCGCTACTCGTTAGGCGCGGGACTAAGCCTAGAGAGTTGGCTGAGATGATCCACACTGAGCTGGCCAAGGGGTTCTTGTACGCAATCAACGCTAAGACCAAGACAAGGCTCGGCGAGGATTACGAGCTTCAGCACAACGACGTGATAAAGATCGTATCAAGCACTGCGAGAGGTTGAGCTTATCTTCTATAGAACTCTCCCTTACCAACGTCCCTGTCGACTATCGATCCCGGGTAAATCCACGCGTAAGCCCCGATCTTTACGCCTGGCAAAATAGTGACGTTTATCCCAGTCTTAGCGTAACCCCCGATGAACGCGCCCAGCTTCTTCCTTCCGCTGCTCTCCCTCTTTCCCTTCACGGTTACTTTAACGGGCTGCTCGTCGAACCTCAAGTTCGCGATCAAGGTTCCCGCGCCTAGGTTCACGTGTTCACATATCACGGAGTCGCCGACGTAGCTCAAGTGCGGAACTTTCGCATCCTCCATAATAACGGATTCCTTGATTTCCACCGAGGCCCCTACCTTCGAGTTCTCCAATAGCACACTATACGGCCTCACGTAAGCGTTGGGGCCCACCGAAGCCCCCTTGCCTATATACGCTGGCCCTTCTATGTAAGTTCCTGCCTTGACTTCGGCTCCCTCCTCTATAACGACCTTACCCTTTATTGTAACGTTATGCTCCAAGTCGCCTTTGATCTCGCCGTTTACTCTATCTAATTCATGTTTGTTAATCTCTATTACATGCCATGGTCTAGAGACGTCTAACCACATACCACTGTAACTCACAACTTTGACCTTCTTCTCCCTAGCCATTGCCGTGACCGCGTCAGTCAGCTCCATTTCTCCCCTAGGGGACACACCCACGCGGTCCAAGTAAGAGAAAACGTCGGAGTCCAACCTGTAAACGCCTCCGTTGATTAAGTCGGAGGGAGGGTTCTCCGGCTTCTCTACAATCGCCGTCAAGTTATTGCTGGAGTCCGTCACTAGTACTCCGAACTCCTTAGGGTTCGGAACCTTGACGCCTAATATCGCGTTGTCTCCTGCGTCTAGTACGCTTTTAATGGCGTCCCTCTCTAAATAAAGGTCGCCGTAAACTATCAGAAGGTCGTCGGCTCGAATTCCGGAAACCGTCCTCAAGGCCGAGGCGGTCCCTTTCCCTTCCTTTTGGTAGACTACGCTAACCGGTAAACTCTCGAAATAGTTCCTGAAGTTCTCGTTACCGACAACGATTATGTCGTTCTCCTTTATGCCGAGGGACGTTAAGTGCTCAATCGTTCTCAATATCAGGGATTTGCCCAAAACGGGAACGAAAGGCTTAGGTCGGGTATGCGTGATAGGCTCTAACCGCTCTCCCTGGCCGGCCGCCAGGACTATGGCCTTCAATTCACGCCGATGCGGTCTCAGGCACTTTTAAGACTTTTGACTTCTCTATCTCAACCTTCCTTAACGGGTAAATCTTGTGGGCCTTTTCGAATATCTCGTTCGACATTTCGCCGAACATCATCTTATTCACAAACTCATCAAAGGTCAGTTCGGAGGCGTACTTGGCTACGATCTCCTCCATGGTCTTCCTAATCGCAGTCTTCTGCCTCTCGTGGCATCTGTAAGTGGTCAAAGCGAGGCCTTTCACCCTTACGACGTAACCGTCCTTGGTAGTAACGTCAATGACGTGACTAACCTTAGAGCTTTTCCTCCTTATGATCGACCTCAGGTAGTCCCTAGAAAGCTCGTGACCAGCGAACCTGGTCACTAAAGTGTCCCCCTCGTTTCCTACAACCTTAAAGTAGAGGTGGACGTGAACCAGGTTGAAGTCGCCGGTCAGATCGTACAGAGTAGTTTCCACCTCCCTATTGATGGCCTGATCCACACTGTAGGCTAACGTAGAGCCGAGGCTGACCTCCCCGAAGCTCTTCGGGGCCTTTATGGAGAACCATTTCTTCAGCTTCCATTTGTCCTTGATTTGTCCGCCAGCGGCCTGCGGCGACTTGGAGGACATTCTCTCCAACCATCTAAGGGTTGAGTTATAAATCCGATGCTTCCGACACGCTTGAGCCTTTAGCCTTCCACATGGACAGAAGAACCACGATTTTCCTCAAGGTCCTAATGACTGTCCTAGCCTCCTCCTCGTCACTAACACCCTTGATCAGCACCCTCTTTAACGCCAGATATATCGCCAAATCCTCTTCCGTTTTCCTTAACAAATTGTATATATCAAACGAATACTTATCCAGAAGTCTGATCGCCTCTGGGGTTACGTTTCTTTCCTTTTTCACGAAATTTCTGTACTTCCAAAACTCATAAAGTACTATTCCAACCGCGTGGGAGAGGTTAAGCACGGGGTACTCCGGGTTAGCGGGGATGTGCAGTAGGAAATCGGTCTTGGCTATTTCCTCCCTAGTTAAACCAACGCTCTCCCTGCCGAAGACCAAAGCGACCCTCTTCGACATGGTCAGCTCAGCCGCCTCCCAAGGCGTGATAGACTTCCTTAGGATATCGCCTTTGGAATCGGCTATGCTGGAGGTCGCTATCTTTAAGTCAACGCCCTCAAGGGCTTCGTCATAAGAATCAGTCACTCTCGCTCTCTCAAGGAAGTCCGAACCTTTCGCCGAGAACTCCTTTGCCTTAGACAAGTCCGCCTTAGGTCTCACGATTACCAGTTCGTCAACTTGGAAGTTCTTCGAGAGCCTGGCGATGAAACCTACGTTGTATTCCCCTTCAGGCTCTACCAGGACCACCCTGATCGTAAGGCCTCGCCTCTACGGCGAATATCGTCTCGTAACCGATGGTTTTGTGAATGCTTTTAACGATTTCAAGCCTCAAGGCCTTAAGCTCCTCATGCAGGGTGTCGAAGTCACTAAGGCTTGAGTACACGAAATAGTACCTTTTCGCCTTAACAGTTCTCAGAAAGGCCACCAACACCTCGATACCGCTCTTGCCGCCCGACCAGGCGTAGTCGATCCACGAACGTATTTCCTGAAAGGGAAGATAGGGAGGGTTGAAAACCGACAGGTCGAATTCCTGATCCCTGAAACAAGAAGATAAGTCGCAGTTCACTACGTTTACGTCCACTCCGTTGAGCCTGCCCGTGAGCCTAGTGGCAAGCGAGGCCCAAGGGTTTATGTCAACGGAAACGACCTCAGCCCCTAGTTTAGCTAATTTCACGGAGATTATCCCTGAACCGGAGCCTACTTCTAAGGCCTTCTCGCCCTTCACGGCCTCTACTATGTCTAACAGTAAGGCAGAGTCGTCCGAAGGCTCATAGACCTCATCGTTCACGCAATACTTAATCCCACAGCACTCAGAAGCTCTGTAACCCGGTGAGGGGCAAAGTCCCTCACCCTCTCTTCGCTCTCCGAGCTCAGGCCGCAAAGGTCCGCAGCCCTCCTGAGCGTCTTGTTCCTGTACCTCGATAAGCACTTCAGTATTTTCGCCTCGCGTTCGCCCACAGCCCTTATCCTGTCGAAAACTACGATTTGTGAGTAGACCTTGGGCCTGGGCTCGAACGCCTGAGGAGGTATTACGGACTTAGGGTCGACTCTGAACGCGAGGTTTACTAGGAACGAGACGTAAGTAGAATAGCGTAACAGTTTGTCAACTACGTCCTTTTGGAGTATTAGGACCAGTTTCATTATTTCCTCGTCTAAGGATACGGATTCAAGAAAATCGAAGGTTATGTAGTAAGGAAGGCTCGAGACCACTTGTCTCGCTCTCAGCGGGGAGCTCCTCGCGTCCCCAACGACTACGCTGAACCCCTGAGCCTCGAGGAACCTCGCCAGGTCGCTGTCCAGCTCTAGAACCGCATCGGGTTGAAGCTCTCGAGTTATGCTACCTTTGCCTCCCCCGATTTCGATAAGGGGCCGTAAACGTCGTTCAGTTAAGGACACTACCTCATCGACGTAGAGCTTCTCCACCAGGAAGTGTTGCCCCAGTCTCATGGGACCTTAGCTTGAACTTCTCGAGGTAACCCAAGTAAACTGGCTTTTCCGCCATTTTCTTCACCCTTTGTTCGTCTGGGTATACGAACAGGAAATACTTCTCCTCCAGGGACTGAAGCTCCCTCATTATCCTCTCCACCAACATCTTCACCGGCGCCTTCAGACCCCCTCTTTCCTCCACGTCCTTGAGGCTCTCGAAAGGTTTCTTCTTCCTTTCGTCCAGGATCTGTCTCAACGTTTTCTTACCGACTCCCGGTATGAGCTCGAGGGCATGGAGTTTGAGGGTTAAGGGGGCAGCTTGATTAAAGAACTCCACGAATAACTTCTCATTGTCTAATATAATTTTCTCTAGAACCTTAGGTAACTCGTCTTTCGCTAGCGCCGTAAGATCCTCATAAGAAATTACCGAATCCACCTTAACGGGGGAGTTCTCTACATCCAGTTCCAGCCTGTCTTCCGGCTTAATGTCCAGGTCTGGGACTTTAGGGCTCACCTCGAGGAGCGTGAAGTAAGTGTCGCCGATAACCTGGGCCACAGGCCTAGTTCTGTGAAAAGCGTGCTTGTCCATCTGATTTCCAGACCTCATGTAGTCCAAAACATAAACGACGGTCTCGTGTCGTTCATACCGCCTTCTGCCGTGCTCAGCCATAAGATATTTGTGGATCACGCTTATATAAAGAATCAGGTCTTAATGTATTTCGAAATTATCTGAACGATCTTATCCACGTCCTCTGGGGAGTACGTTTTGCCCGTATCCATTGCTAATATCGTCCTGACTTCGTCCGGCGTCGTTGGACAGACGCTACTTAAAACCACCCTTACATCCTCATTCTTCACGACGTCCTTAAGCTCCTCCATCACGTTGTTCGCGTCCTCAGAGCTACACTTAGAAAGCGCGTTCAGGTAGTCGAACGCCCTCTGAATGATCTGCGAAGAGTTGCCGCTCTCAATTAACGCCTTCAACCTCTCCTTGACGTAAGCGTACGGCACGGAGGACAACTCGACTATGCGGTAAGACATAACCCGCACCGACCTTGCAAACGGGCTTTTCGGGACGACTTGCGATGCTTAACTAAGCTTTCTGACCAGCGTCGCTGACCTTACCTTGCGGGTTGAAAGGCTCAAGGTGTTCAGGTCTAACGATCAGAGTCTTCATCTTCTTGCCTATTGTAAGCGTAACGATGTAAGCCTTACCTCTCTTGCCCACCACCTTCGCCACTTTGCCGTGGTATCTCCTGTGGGGCATTCCCTTGTGCGTGGAGGGGTTGATCTTAATCACGACGTATTGACCCTCCTGATAATTGACCATCAACTTACTTAGGGAAGGAATAGCGCCCCTTTCACGAGGAGACTTGGTTAGAAGCTTCCTAGTCCTGTTCCTATATCCCTTGGAGTGCTTCACCATAGCTTACAATCACTCTGCTCAGGAAACTGTTGAGTAATTAAAATCTAAGTGCGGGGGGTGGGACTTGAACCCACGCAGGCCTACGCCAGCAGGGGTCTCACCTCATTGGGTCCTGAGCCTGCCCCCTTTGACCAAGCTCGGGCACCCCCGCAATTTGAAATAACGTCGTCATGTCTTTAAACGTTTCCTCCCCGAGCATTATGGGTGAGTTCTTTTCACTTTCATAAATTCTAGTTATTCAAATGAACTCTCCTTGTAACATAACGCGTTAAACTGAAGAACTGAGCGCCGGGGATGGGATTCGAACCCATGCGCCCCACAGGGGGCAGCGGGTCGCTCTCCTTGGACGCCGGTCTCGAGCCCGCCCCCTTGGTCCGCTCGGGCACCCCGGCAAATTATCGATAATCAGATAATGGAAATAAACGTTTACGCCGGCGTGCTAACGGGATTGGCGAGCGTGGATATGCCCTTAACCGCTTGTATTGTCTCCCTCAAGTACTTAGGGACGTTAAACATGTTGACGTGAGTTGCCCCGTCATAAAACCGCAGCCGTCCGTTCAACCTCGACCTGATACGGTCTTCCACCTCTTCCTGGCTCAGCTTTGCTGGATCTATAGCGTCGGAAGCGTAGTTGAACCCCCATAGACCATCGAACGCGGGTACGTAAACTACTCCGTAACTGACGTTCCTAAACGCGCTCCTCAGAGTGTTGTGGATCACCGCGAAGGTTTCTAGCGAAAAGGACGGGGACGTCGACTGTGTGACGAACCCACCATCGTCGTTAATAATGCGTTTCACCGCTTGGAAGAACTCAAGAGTATACAGCCTCTGCGAGGGCCCACCAGCTATCGGATCCGTGAGATCCATTATTACGGCGTCGAACTTCTCCCTCGAGTTAACTACATAATCATACGCGTCTTGGATCACTACTTTTACCTTTGGATCATCGAACGATCCCTGGTGCCATTCCTGAAGGTGTCTCTTAGCGAAATCGATAACGGTCTTATCTATGTCCACCATTACGACCTCTTCGACGGACTTGTACTTGAGGACTTCTCTGGCTGTAGCGCCTTCCCCGGCACCTAGAATGAGTATCCTCTTCGGATTGTTCAGGCTCAGAAGGAGAGGGTGAACCAAGGCTTCGTGATATATGAACTCATCTTGTACCGTCGATTGGATCTTTCCATCAATTATGAGGGCCTTACCGAACCTATAGAACTCCACTACCATGCTCCTTTGGTACTGGCTTACTTCGTCCGCTATGACCCGCTTTATCGCGTGACCGTGGAACTCGTAAGGGGTTTGCCACTCTATTTGCCAGCTCCAGCTGAACCCCTCGCTCATTCCTTACCTTAACCTCTCCCTGGTCACCTTCTTGGTTTGCCAACTGTACCTCCTAATCTTCTTTGACCTACCGAACCCACAGGCGGCGCAGTAACCCTTGCGCACGTTAAACGAGTTCCTGCCGCACCTTCTGCACCTTATGTGCGTCGGCGATCTGTTCATCTTACCGAAGGATGGGGTTCCCTTCATGTCTCACGCCACCCGTGCAGTTCACTGCTGTATGGGGGAGATCAGTATAACGTTATCCCCTCTTATCACTATCGTTCCTATTTTCTTACCGCTACCGTCAGGTTGAATTTCCTCAGAGTCGGTCAGGATAAGGTTCATGTGCTGATCATAACCTTTGAGTATCCCCCTGACTTCCTTATTTCCCTTAAGCTTGACCAGCACGAGGCCACCGATGGACTCCGCGAGTAGCCTATGGGCGGTTTCGGCCAAAGTTGTCCCCCTTGAGCACATTAGCCCCACTGTTCCATTAAAAACTTGTGGGCCGAACCGTTCAACCTCACAAAAAACTTAAATGATACGTTGCTCTGGTATGTATTGCACCCGCCGTAGCTCAGCCCGGTAGAGCGCCCGGCTGTAGATGGGGGGCGTGCAGTGACCGGGTGGTCCGGGGTTCAAGTCCCCGCGGCGGGACCTTTCCCTTAACTCTTCTTTCCTTGCTTCAGGCCTTGAATGTACTTTGACAGGAATTGCAGGTCTTCCTTCAGTTTCTCTTGGTTAGTTACGTACAGCCACATTAGGCCTCCCGCGGCGTCCTCGATATGGTTTGAAAGCCTGAGCTCAGCCACCCTATCTTTCCAGTTAAAGACGTCCTTAGAGATAACCTGTATGTAGACGTCTCCCTCTTTCCTCACGTGAACCTTGCCCCAAAACTCGTTGCACGAATAGAGCAGCTCCTTCGCGAACGCCGGTCTCCCAGGCCTTTCGTAAACCTCGTACCAGTCTTGCGTCACTTTGCAGCCTGATTCGGTCAGGGCCTTCACTATATCATCGAATACCATACTCTCACACCACCCCCTTCTTCCTCAGAACCTCCAGCGCCAGCTTGGGAATTCCCAACTCCTCGGGAGTGAAGCCAAACGCCAGACCTAGGAGTTGCGTTATATAAATCGCAGGCAGAGGCTGTGGAAGCTTGAACCTCTCGACGACCTTAAGCTGAAGCGTGTCGAGCTGCAGGTGACAGAGGTTGCACGGGTGCACAAGTATGTCTGCGCCAGCGTTCATCGCCCCGCTCAGGACGTTATAGGCGAGCTTCAGCCCCACGTCGGGGTTGCTTCCCATCAGGGGGAAGCCGCAGCACGCCCTGGCTTGGGGGAACGTCACTGGCGTGGCTCCCGTGATCGAGATCAGGGTCTCCAGGCTTCTAGGATTGAAGGCGGGCTCGAACCCCATCACTGACTCCGGACGGAGCATCTGACACCCGTAGTACGCTCCTACTTTCAATCCGGTCAAGGGCCTTTTGACGTGCTGTTTGAGCCTCTCAACCCCCACGTCCCTTAGCAGAACCCATACTATGTGCTCCGTTTCTACGGTACCGCTGTACTGAACGTTAGCTCTATTGAGCCTCTTGTTAACCGCTTTCCTAACGTCGGAATCCTCCTTATACTTGTGCTGGGCTAGTCTGTGGCTGTGAAGACACACCGAGCACGGCGTGACCATCTTGTTGAGCCTCAAGCTCTCTACCTTCGATAAGTTCCTAATGCTGAGAGCCACTTGCCCTACCTCATCGTACTCGTCCAAGAACCCTCCGCCGCAGCAGTTCCAATCAGGCACCTCGACCAACTCTATCCCTAAGAGGTCGGCAACCTTTCTCGTCGCTATATCCACGTCCTTCGACAGGCCATGAGACGCGCAGCCAGGATAATACGCGACCTTCATTTCACTCACCCCTCATGAGCTCCCTAACCTGTTCGATCTCCTTCACGGGCTCGACTTTCTCCAGCGCGTATTTCGCCTTGCCTGCCCTGAACGCGTACGTCATATCTATTAATGACCTAATCAGACCGTAAGTCTTAACGTACACGACTCCCTCGTTGATCTTGCCGTACGTGTAAATCGACTCGTACACCGCCTCCGAATGCTTATGCCCGACCTCCTGTGCCGGCCCCACAGGCTTGACGGACTTGAGCAACGCCCTGGTCTTCTTTATGGCGGTAACGGGCTCTACGTCCCTCGGACAGACGTGATAGCACATGTAACAATACGTACACCTCCAGGCGCTGTCGGCCAACACCTTAACCCTCTCCTCAGTTATGGTGTCCCTCGGGTCCCTCAGGAACCTGAACCCTTTAGCGTGGGCCGCCGGGCCCAAGAACAGCGGGTCCTCCTTGACTGCCGGACACGCGGAGACGCAAAGCCCGCACCATATGCACTGGGCGAACTTCCAGAGAAGCCTCTGATCCTCTGGCTTAAGCCTGTGTTCAGCCTTGTACTCTAGGACTTCTTTAGACGGGTAAAGCCTCGGCTTTACCCTTTCCATCCTATCGTAAAACTCGGTCATGTCCACTACCAGGTCCTTGACTATCGGGAACCTATCCATTGGCTCAAGGGTGATCACGTTTGTGCCGAACTTCTTCACGACGTCGAGCACGAGGGTCTTGCAGGCCAGCCTGGGCTCGCCGTTGATTTTCATCCCGCAACTACCACAGACCGCCATATGGCAGGAAGCCCTGTAGGCTAGGCTGGGATCCTGTTCCACCTTTATCCTCCTTAGCGCCTCGGTCACTTGGGTGAACCTGTCCACCTTCAGCTTGTACTCCTGCCAATAGTCGCCCTTCTCCTTGGAGTACCGCTTGACCCTGAAGACTACCTCCGCTTCCTGAAGGTCTTGGACCTGAACGGGGGTTGACATGCTCACATCACCTGATTCTTAATCAATATACCCTTTCCTCGGGCTTCCACCTCGTGACCTTAACGGGCTTGTAAGAGATCTCCACGGTTTTACCCCTCAGGTAGGTAAGCGTGTGCTTCATCCATTCCTGGTCATTCCTCTGCGGATAATCCTCGCGGTAGTGCGCGCCCCTGCTCTCGGTCCTGTTGAGGGCGGCGTGGGCTATCACCAAGGCCAAATCCAGCATGTTCTTCAGTTCCAACGCGTTAAAGAACTCCGTGTTGTAGACCTTTGACTTATCAGTGACGTACATCTTGTTAATCTCACCCCTGAGCTGATCGATCTTGGACAGGGCGTTCCTGAGTCCCCCGTCGTTCCTGAATATCCCCACGTAATCCCACATGGTGGATCTCAGCTCCTCTAATATCTCACCGAAGTGCCTCCCGCTCTCGCTCTTAACCACCGAATAAGCCTGCTCCACCGATCTCTCCACATCCTTAGCTACGTCTGAGGACGGCCACGAGGCGGTCTTGAGGTACTCGGCCACGGCTATTCCGGTCTCCCTCCCGAAGACGAGAGTCTCGAGGAGCGAGTTTGAACCCAACCTGTTAGCTCCGTGAACGGAGACGCACGCGGCCTCCCCGGCGGCGAAGAGCCCAATTAGGTCGGGGTTCCTGCCCTTGATATCTACATCTATTCCACCCATGAAGTAGTGCTGAGCGGGCCTAACGGGAATCATCTCCTTCATTGCATCGACTCCGGCGAAGTTCAGGGCGGCCTCGTAGGCGAGCGCCAGTCTTTCTTTAATGTACTCCTCCCCCAAATGCGTTAAGTCCAGGCCGACGTAGCCGCCCGGAAAGCCTCTCCCTTCCTTAATCTCAATCATAATGGATCTAGAAACTATGTCCCTGGGTGCCAGGTCCAGCTTCTTAGGCGCATACCTCGCCATGAACCTCTCTCCCTTGTTGTTCCTCAGCACCGCTCCCTCTCCCCTCGCGGCCTCGCTAATCAGGATGTCGGACGGGTAGAGGGCCGTTGGATGGAACTGCACGAACTCGGGATCCTTAAGGGCAGCCCCCGCCCTTAACGCCATGGCGTAGCCGTCGCCGGTGTTGATGTAACTGTTGGTAGAGTGCTTGTAAAGCATCCCCATGCCTCCGGAGGCCATCACCACGGCCCTAGCCTCAAAGAAAGTCGGCGTCATGTTCCTCATGTCGAACGCTACTACCCCTCTCACCCTGCGGTCGGAATCGACTACTAAATCCCAGGTGAACCACTCGTAGTAGAAGTCTACGTTATCGGTTCCCGAAGCCCTTTCGTAAACAGTGTGGAGCAACGCCATGCCCGTCTTGTCCCCGACGAACCTGGTTCTGGGATACGTCTGGCCTCCGAAGTACCTAACCGCTATCCTGCCGTCGGGCTGCCTGTTGAAGAGCGCCCCCCACCTCTCGAGAAGGTCGACTATCTCGCCCGACTTGTAGGCGAGGAGTTCCGCCGCGTCCTGATCCACAAGGTAATCTCCTCCCTTGATCGTGTCGTAAGCCATGTAATCGGGAGAGTCGTTGGGGTCCGAGTTGCCCTCTATGTAGGCCGCTATGCCTCCTTCTGCCGCGGCCGAGTGGGACCTGGTCGGGAAAACTTTCGATATCACGGCGACCTTGAAGCCCTCCTTAGCGATGTAGTAAGCGCTCATTAGGCCCGCTAGGCCGGCCCCAACAACTACGGCATCGTACGTAGCCTTGTCCAAAGCAGGTCCGCAACTGTTCTCTCTTGTTCGAATATAAGCATATAGTGATGACAAATTCGCTCATTTTCATTATTTAATATTCAGATGGATTCCTATTTTTCATATATTGAACTCTTTTTTGAAATAATAAAGTGTAGGTTGGCGGAACAGTTACGACAATAGTTCCCCTGTTCTTTTCCCCTTACAGGCTCGGTCGTTTCGGAACATACATTCAACCATTTATCATGTAGTTCCCCAACGATCAACCCGTCAGAGCTAGGGCGTAACGGGACGAGCCTGCCTATCAGATATTAGGGTCCTGAGATGACTACCAGATCATTAACGACAATTATCCGTCGCGGTTGATATTTTAACAGCCTATAAGCTTCTGTACCGTTATTATTTTCATTTAAAGTATAGGATTAAAAACGTGGCGTTCTGATAGGATCCCTACTAGGTTTAAACTTTTCAATAAGAATTATTTAGTTGATACATTATGAAATAAAAGATATACGTGACGCCCAGCCAGTTTATCATTGATGATTTCTTATCCGTTTTTCCGCTATCCCATTAAAAAATTAAAAACGTTTAGTGCAAATCTCAGAATACTTTAAAATCAGTTTAAGTCCGATAGGTTTTAATGACCGAAGAGAACCGGCCCTGGGAGAAGGGGTTTATTAGGCCCGCCATTATCTTAAGTTTAGCAATTTTAGTGATAGTTATTTCACATTTGTCTTTAGCACAAACTACTAGCAATACTACTGCTGAAATTCAGTCTTTAAACCAATCCATTTTGGCTTTAGAGAATCGCACTGCATATTACCCTTCTGCAGCGGTACCGTCCTGGCTTGATACCGGGAGTAACGCGTGGATGCTCACGGCGGCCACATTCGTAGGTCTTCAGAGCATACCCGGCGTCGCGCTCTATTATGCAGGACTCTCTAAGAAGAAGTACGCTGTTAATACCGCTTTAATGGTGTTCTACGCGTTCGCTGCCGTACTAATAGTCTGGATGATCGCTGGTTATAACGCAGGTTTCGGTTACCCTGCGTTCATTCACGTCGGTGAATACGGTATAATGGGTTACCCGTTACCGGCTTGGTCAGGCATTTATGAAGCCCACCAGGCGGTCTACGGACCGAGAGGCACGCTAGTTAACATCCCTATGTCGACGTTCATATTCTTCGAGTTCGTCTTCGCCGCCATAACCCCGGTAGTGCTCGCCGGTGGCGTTATCGAAAGAATGAACTTCAAGGCTTGGATGCTGTTCGTACCTCTGTGGTCCTTATTGGTTTACAGCCCCGTAGCGTATTGGTTGTTCGCGGGAGGTTGGTTAAACCAGTTAGGGGCTGTGGACTTCGCTGGAGGTTACGTAATTGAATTAAACGCTGGTGTGGGCGCTCTAGCTACAGCGTTAGCCGTAGGTCCCAGGTTGGCCAGCGAGAGGAAGTTGGAGGCCCACAGTTTGCCTTTGGTCTTGGCAGGTATAGGGCTTATATGGCTAGGATGGGACGGATTTAACGGTGGCGCCCCCCTAGGGGCTACTATAGACGCCGCGATAGCTGTATTGAACACCAACATAGCCGCTGCGACAAGCGCCATAGCTTGGATGTTTATGGATATGACGTTCTTCAAGAAACCCACGCTAGTAGGCGCTACCAGCGGCGCGATTACCGGATTGGTAGCCATAACGCCAGCAGCAGGGTATGTGAACGGTTGGGAGGCAATGGTGATAGGAATCGCGTCAGGTACCATACCGTGGCTTGCCTTGTATAAACTAGAGCCTAAACTGAGGGTAGACGACACGTTAGGAGTCTTCTCCACGCACGGGATCGCCGGAATCATCGGTGGTTTACTTACTGGCGTGTTCGCCGACCCCAGCGTCACACAGTACGTGGTTCCAGGCTTAGCCGGAGCGCTCTACGGTAACTGGCACCAATTGGCGGTTCAAGCGTTGGGAGCTGCGGTAGTCTTTGTGTATGACTTCGCAGTGACGTTCGGCCTGTTGAAACTCATAGGTCTGTTCGTACCGCTCAGAGCAGAACCCACCGAGCTCGCTATAGGAGATTACGCGATGCACGGCGAAGTGGCGTACTCCGAACTGTTAGCGACTATACCCGAGTCCGCTAAACGAAAAATGAATGGAGGAGACCGTTAAAGTAGAAGAAGACGAGAAAAAGAAATGAGTAAGTGTTGATAATTTGAGAAAAAATTAAAATCGATAAATTTTTCTAAAACATTTGAGAGTACACTGTTACCTTCTTTTTCCGACCAATCCAATTTTATTATTTTATTTCGAATTTTATCACTTTTATGTTGAATTAAAAAGTAACACCGAGGCGTAACGTTTTAGTCTACGAGGGCGAATGGAGCTGTTCGATAACAAAGGGAGAGGAGAACGTGAACCTAATGACCCTATTGTTTCAGACTGCAGTAGAACGAGAGCAATATGCCCCGAGTTAAAGTACCTTTCTTGCTCAAACACTGAAATCCTTAAAGCGCTTTTTCACGAAGGTCTCGTAAATGTGGTCGAATGGAAAGAGCTTTACTCAAGACCAGAGCCCAAGGTGTCAAGAGTTGAGGCAGCTGATAAGGTAATACATATGCTCTTAGGAGTCGCGATCTGCGCGGCC
>OGCG01000008.1_pt1 | contig 147910 bp, 155 predicted proteins | sample 1570061 | NCBI WGS metagenome assembly OGCG01 (sample SAMN06268698, study PRJEB24515) | hot springs metagenome | isolation source: Joseph's Coat, Yellowstone National Park, Washington, USA | place: USA:Joseph's Coat, Yellowstone National Park, Washington, USA
TCTTTTCGTTCTCCTTTGCCATATTATTTTTCAGCAGGATCTTATGAATCCTGTTATGTGGTATATGTATTCCATAACCCTGATCCAATATTTTCTCAAGTCTCCTTGCTCCCACTTTCTGATCTTTATATGCCCATATTACAATTTTTTCTTCATAATCCTTAATTTCCTTCATTCTTCTTCCTCCATTTTTAAGTAATAATTTTTCACCAGTATCCAGGTAATACATCCAGACCCTTTTCACTGTAGATATGCTTATCTTTAAGTCAATTGCTATTTGTTTGTTACTTTGTCCCCTTTTCTTAGAGTTAATTATATACGTAATCTTGCGTGATGTAAGTTTCCGATTGCCCATATCTGACCACAAGCTTTTTATGGTCAAATATTTCGGGACTATACAACTAGGCTAAAAGAACGTAAAAAATTTATATCAAAATAAAGTATTCAAATTAAAAATGAATATTTCTCTGAGCATTTTGCATTTTCTTATTCTAATAAGCATAAGCTTAGTTGTATCTAGAATATTTTCCCTAATAGGTAACAGATATTTCGGATTTCCTCCAGTCATAGGAGAATTGATTACGGGAATGATTATTGGGCCTTATGCCTTAGGTTCATTACCATTTCTAGGTTTTACCATAATTCCTCAGACAAGCTTAGGCCTTCTTGCCCCTGTTAGCAGTGAAATTCCAATACCCCAGGCATTTTACATGTTCGGTCAGATAGGAGTGATTATGCTTCTTTTCCAGGTAGGACTAAGCACAGATTTGAAAAAATTCATTATAGCAATTAGGTCATCAGTATTGATTGCTATAGGTGAATCAATGTTTCCATTTATTTTCGGATTTATATTCATGCTTTTCTTTGTTCGTAACATTAATGAAGCACTTTTCATAGGTGTTATTCTCACCGCAAGTTCTACTGGCATTACGGCCAAGGTACTTGCGGATTTAAAAAGGCTTAACAGCAGAGAAGGCATGGCAATAATGACATCCACTGTAATAGTGGATGTTATAAGCATAACACTTCTTACAATTATCACTGGAATGGAAAACAGTTCTATTAGCTTATATTCGATTATAATTATAATTTTAAAAGTAATACTTTTCTGGGGAATTTCATTGTTTATAGGGATCAAATTAAAGAAGTATATTATAAAATTCTTTAAAATATTCCGAGACAATATTACATTATTCTCATTCATACTTTTAATTCTTTTCCTTGTTGTTTCACTTTCAGTATGGCTCGACTTAACGATAATTGTGGGTGCATATTCTTTTGGTCTTATACTTTCAATATTAGATGAAAAAAATGATTTAATAAAGAATACGGAAAACATTTCTAACTTTTTCACACCTATATTTTTTGTTTCAATAGGCATGATGGTGGATCTGAGAACACTTTCCACAGGTATAATCATTTCAATAATAATACTCCTATTAGCTGTTTTGACTAAGGTTCTAGGTGCTGCATTTCCTGCAAAGCTTTTAAAATACAATACAATGGAATCTATTCAGATAGGTTTAGGTCTCCTTTCCATGGGGGAGGTTGCGCTAATATTAGCAGGAAATGCATTACTATACAATATCATAAATAATGAAATTTATTCAGTCGCGATATTCGTTACAATAGGCACAACAATCATAGCCCCTATAATTTTTGCGAAAACATATAGAAAAAAAGATATTTCAAATGATTAATTTCCCCAATTCCTTCAATTTTTAAAATTCAGTGCTATGATATTTGACACTTTTCCATCAATTTTTATACTTTTGAGATCACGTAATTCAAATATATTTCAGAAAGTTTTTGATGGTTATATTTTTCACAAATGTATGTTTTGGGTATACAAAAATTTAAATTTTCTATGTTTTAGCCATTAAGCAAGTGATTTCTTGATTTACTTCTACCATTGATTTCTTGCAATTTTCTTAAAGAATTAAGAAAGAACTTTTCAATATTCAGAATGTTCAATACATATCCTATTTTTATTATTTCAATTGCCGCCAGGCATGATTCACGTTTCCTTTCCCATTGTACCTTAAACGACCTATAAGATCCAAAACATCCTCATTATTCAAATTATAATTTAAGATATTAATGCTTTTTATTTTTAATCACATTTATAGATTTTGAAATACTTTTTCTTATAAAAAAAGCCTATTTCAATATTTTTCTTTCTTAGGAGTTTTTAGTTTTTCGAGATGATACAAGAATCATTGCAATTACAATAAAAACTCCGCCCAAAATTTGCAATGGTCCCATTGTTTCACCAAGAATAAAATATGAAAAAATAACGCCAAATACAGGTTCAAGTGCGAATACCATAGAGGCAGTTGCAGAATCTAGGCCTTGCTGGCCAAAATTCTGAAGCAATAGGGCTAAAGCTGTTGCAAAAATTGAAAGATAAATTATTGAAAATATTAAGGTGTTATTCCATGCAACCTGAATTCCTGAAAATGGAAGAAAGAGAAGGCTCAATGGAACTACCATAATAATCTGAAAAAATGTCAGTGCTAAGGGATCATATTTTTTTGAATATTTATCAATATAAACCACTTGAAATGAATATGCAATTGCAGAAAATAACGTGAGAATATCGCCTATATTAACGTTTGTAATCAAAATTCCTGTTATCAAAATAAGTCCAATCAATGCTAGAAACAAAGATATGATAACCTTTTTGTCAAGACTTTCCTTGAGCAGGAAAAATGCAAGTATGGGTGAAATTACTACGTAAAGACCTGTTATTAAAGTAGAATGCATGGCTGATGTATATACTATGCCTATAATTTGAAAATAATAACCAAAATAAAGAAAAACACCTATATATATTCCACTTAATATTTGTCCTTTTGAAGAACTAATAATCCTCTTGTAAAATAATATGAAAAGTATTATTGATGCGATTGCAAATCTTATGAATATTAAATATACTGGTGAAATAGATACAACTGCAATTTTCATTATTGGGAATGTAACGCCCCAAAGGATTGTTGCAGTAATGATAAGACCTATGGATTTTTTCTTTTGCATTCAATTCACCTTTTCAGTGATGATATCCGATATCAAACCAATTTCTTCAGGACTCAATTCTTCTGGCCTCTTCTCCCCATAGGGTATATTATCCATTTTTAAAATATTTTTAATTTTTTTCCTTCTTTGGGAAAATAATATTTTTGTAAGATTGAAAAAATTTTTTTCATCTTTAACACTAAACTTCTTTCTTGGTATAATTTTTACGATTGCAGAGTCCACTTCAGGAACAGGATAAAAGCACGATTTTGGCACATATCTTAAAATTTCTGCATCCGCAAAATAATAAAGATCAATTGATAATCTTGAATAATCCTTGCTCCCTACCTTCGCAACCAATCTCTTTGCAAATTCTTTTTGATACATTATTATACCCATTTTAAAATTATAATTTAAAAGCTTGAATGTAATAGGTGATGAAATGCTGTATGGTATATTTGAAACAATTTTATCAAAATAAGGAAATTCAATATCAACGGCATCACCATGAATTAAATTCAATTTACCACTATCTATCTCCTCCTTAAGTGTTACTGAAAGCAAATCAAAATATTCCTTTGATTTTTCTATTGCAGTTACCTTTGCACCTTTTGAAAGCAACTCTTTTGTAAGATTTCCAGGTCCTGATCCAATTTCTAATATTGTTTCCCCTTCTTCAATTTCTGCAAAATCGACTATGATACGGATGATATTCTTGTCCATCAGGAATACCTGACCCATTCTCTTCGTTTTTACGTTCATTTTGCTACAAAAATCTTGTATTTAATATCCCTGTTTTTCAGTTCTTCAACGATCCTAGCAACTATCAGCTTTTCTGGTGAATGGGATAACTTTACCCTTTCAACAATGTCTTGAAAACTTTTAAATGGCCCTTTTTTCTTTTCCTCTATTATTGACCACATGGTCTTTTTACCTAGGCCGGGTAAAAGCTCCAACATATGTAACCTTGTTGTTATTGGAGATGCATTATTGAAAAAATCTACGAACTTTTTTTCCTGTTTTTTCACTATGTCCTCAAGAACATAGGGTAATTCATTCTGTGCAGCATGTGTAAGCTCTTCATATGTAATTCTCCTTTTCACATGTTCTATTTTTGTTCTTTTATCAAGTTCCTTGCCTATGTAAACCCTTTCTCCTATTGTTAGTGTGATATTTATTTTAGGTATTAATTCAAAGAGCTTGAATTCTGTTTCACCAATGGCCAGAGCTAGAGGTACTCTTTTGAAACTTTTGTCATCTGACCTTCCCTGCGGTAAATAATCAATTATGTATGCATAATCTTCCATAAAAAATACCCCTTTATGCCTCGCTCTTTTTTGGCCAGAGTATTTCTAGTATTTTCTGTATATCTTCAGGGGTTGGAATTATCTTATCCTTTAAAAAAATAACTCTAACTTCATCTGGTGTTCTAGGCATTATATCAAGAATTTTCACTGCATATTTTTCATTTACAATCTCAAGCTTCATTAATTTTTCCTTAAGTTTTTTTACATTCTGAGATTTTACTTTAGAAAATTCTTCAGCATGCTTGAGCGCGTTTTTTTGTAAATCACTTAACTCTCTCTCCTTCGAAATTTCTTCCAAAAGTTCGCGCACTTCAGCAATAGTGACATATTTTTTGTTCATATTTGACCTCTATATTCTTTTTATGTGAACAGGAGAAGAAATTATTTTTTTATGTACTGAACCTACCTTAAGATCTATTATATATGCATCTCCTTGTTTACCAATAACTGTACCAACCAAACCCTGGAACCTATGATGTGGCATACCTTTATGTTCTGAAGGATCTATATCTATTGCTACCCTTTCTCCTTCTTCAAATTGTTTTAGATAGTGAGTAACTGGGGGCATACCCTTCTCTCTAATACTCTTCATCAATTTCATTCCAGAACGTGCTCTGGGTCCATGGGACATCTTTGACATATTCATTCCTCCGAATCAAGTATTTTAACTACATCCAGTCTTTCTATTTTTATTTTTTGGTCCAGGATCTCGGATATGCTCGGTTTTGTTCTACCCTCGTCACCATTTGCAAATTCCTTTATATATGTACCAGGATCAGCTTCTATTTCAATTTCAACACTTCTTCCATTCTTTGATATCAATTTTATTGAATGTATTTTCTTTTCTCTCACAATATCCGATCTTTTATGTATTACTCGCAATGGAGTTCTTTGATTTATAACTTTCCCCTCTAATGATTCAAGCTTTTTTATTAGATCATCTGTATCAACATCATTTTCTAGTTCTATAACCAACCTATATATTTTTTTACCTGTGAATTCCTTAATTTTTTTTACATCATCCCTTGTTGAATATCTTAAATTAAAAACTTCTATTTTTCCCTTGGCATTACTGTTTATATCATTCTCTATTGCCCTAAGGTCAATAAACCTTTTTCTTGGCTTGCTTATCTCAAGTATAAATGGTCTTCCATTTCCAAGCATAAGTACATCCACATCCTCCCTCCCCGAACCATGAAGAAAATAATTTTTTCCATCAAAATATCTGATAGCAATTTCGCCGATGTATTCCTCGATGCTCTTATCATTACCTTCATGTATCCACCTTGTTTGAGGCATACCCCTTTCAAATTTTCTATACCTACCATATATAAATATGGGCTTTGGAATTATTTCTGTTGATTCATAAGTGGAATCCAGAACTACTGTAATATCTGGATTTTCCAATGAAACATCTTTACCAATCTTTTCAGAAACCCTTTTACCAACTTCCCTGTCAAGTTCATTTTTTATGCTTTCACCCAGATTTCCATATTTTTCGTTTAAATCTTTATCTCTTTTCAAAATTTCATAATCTATTCTTGACCCAATTAAAAAGGTATTGAATTCGTAATTTTTAAGTGCATTTATAACAATTGAAACAAATTTATCAAGACTGTCGAAAAGATTGTTGCATACATAGCAATTTTCTGGTATTGCATCTTTACAGTTCAAATTTTTATCCATACAGTACTGAACTCTCAAAGCTTTTCCTCTCTCCTGATTAGTAAGACCATGACCCAATGATGCGTATATTCGACCTAAACAATGGTCACAGAGTTCATTGATCTCTTCTGGAATTTTTAACATAATAATCCAAATAGATTAAGTATATTAAAAATTAAGGATTAGTTTAAATTCCCAAAATGTCATGCTATTTACAATGGAAATGGGAATATCGTTGTTCAGGCATGGAGTACTGAATTTAATGAGGTATGAAGAAGGTTTTCCTTGGGAAAGAATAATAATAGATGCTATGAAATATGGAATGTCTACATATATAATCCTTGGTAATTATTTGAATATAAATTTCAGATTATTGCATACAGCTTTAAAAAGATTAAAATTTGAAGAAAAGATACTTATAAGGAGAGGTTTTACATATTATCAGATACTGCAAATAGTGCTAGAACTATCTTCTTACCACGATTTAATTTTATTTTTCCATGATCCCATATCATTTCAGGATCTTTCAACTGAAGAAAAATTTGCTCTTTCTCAGGCTGTAATCCTAAACTTGCTTAAATATGCTGAAACATTTGATACGATTTCTGTTTTTGCACATACGGAGAATTTCAATTTTCAATATAATGTTAAAAGGATAAATGCAAAACCAATAAAAAATGGATGGAAGATAATATCTGGGGGAGAGGAGAAATTTATTTATTCTGATCCAGCTCAGGTATCGCTTGATTATTATCTGGAGGTGTAAAAATGGGAAGGAATGTATCTTCGATGCGTGAAGAAATAAATAAAATTGTTGAAAGATGGAAATCATATGAAAGGGCTATGAAAGAGAACGATAGAAGGGCTATGGATGATATCATAGAAAAAGCAAAGGTGCATTCGGGTGAAGCAACTTATGCGCTCCAGGATCCTCTTGAAGCTGTTTTTCTATCTGTTCTTGTTGAATTGGAAAGAGAAATTGAGGATTTGAAGCATGGTGCTCATTGACATAGATGTAGGTCAAAGGGTAATGCTTTGGTATAGGGAAAATGATAGGGTAAAATATGTTTTTGATGATTTTATACCTGAAATATTAATAGCCGGTGAACGCGAAAAATTTGAAAATCTTTACATTGAAAATATTCAAGGCATAGTTTATGTTAAAAATAAAAGGATCAAAACAGTTGATGATGAGTTGGATGGTATTGCAATTGGTGTTAGGCCTGAAAAATTCTTTTCAATCTCTTCAATGCTTAACAGATATTTCAACTTCTACACAGTAAAAATTTTCAATGCAGATATAAGGTTAAGCGTCAGATATCTTGCAGAAAAATCTTTATTTCCGTTCTTCAACGGGGAAGAAAGATTTTCAATACCTGACATTTCAGAAATAAAAACACTTTTTATTGAAAAGAAAAACAATATCCTGAAAATAGGTAGTAAGGAATTATCTCTGCAAAATTATTATGCAATTGAGAATGAAATAATGGAAAATGACCCGGATATAATTGTTTTTAACGGAGCGGATGATATTTTACCCATGCTTTATGAAAAGGCAAGAAAAAATGGAGATTATTTCAATATAGGTAGGCATAGGGGCTGGACAGAATTAAAGTCAAGAGAATATTTTTCATACGGAAGAGAATTTTATAAAGAGCGATCAATACTCCCAAAGGGAAGGATATTGATTGATCCTGAAACAAGTTTCATTTACAGGGAAGGGGGTCTTGAGGGTGTTATAATGGCATCAAGAATTTCAGCTTTGCCCGCATCATATGCAGCCAGGGCAACACCCGGAACGCTTGTATCCACTCTTGAGGTTTATGAGGCACTAAAAAAGAATATTGCAATACCATACCATAAATATAATGCAGAGAAAGAAAAAACACTTGAACAGCTCATTCTTGCTGATAGAGGGGGGATTGTATATCAGCCACACCCAGGTATTTACTGGAATGTTAAAGAATTTGATTTCACTTCAATGTATCCATCAATAATAGTTAGGAAAAATCTGTCCATTGAAACATTGAACAGAAAATGTGAAAAATCAATGGATGTACCAGAATTGAATTATAAAATTTGCCTGGACAAGGAGGGATTTCTTGCATCGGCATTAAGACAATTACTCTATTTTAGAATGAAATTGAAAAAATTGAAAAAGTTTGATGAAAAATTTTCTGGAATTGATAATGCATTGAAGTGGATGCTTGTAACATCGTTTGGCTATACGGGGTATAGAAATGCAAAATTTGGGTCAATAGAAATACATGAATCTATAAATGCATTTGCAAGAGAATATTTGTTAATCGCAAAAGAAATTCTTGAAAAGAATAATTTTGAAATCATTCATGGTATTGTTGATTCTCTTTGGGTAAAAGGTACAGGCGATACTCAAAGTGTAATTGATGAAATTGAAAGGAAAACATCGCTTAACATAGACCTTTCAGATAGTTATTTATGGATGAAAATACTTCCTGAGAAGGATGAGGATATAGGTTCACCAGGAAAATATATTGCATTAAATGAAAAAGGTGATTTTAAGGTAAGGGGCATTATGTTGAGACGGAGTGATTCACCTGAATTCATTAAAAATTTTCAAAAAGAATCCCTTGAAATATTGAGAAAAATGAGAAAATTGGAAGACATGGAGAATGTAAGGAAGGAAATAATGAATCTTTTTACATGTTATAAGGAAAGAATTGAAATGAGGAGGATATCAAAATTAGATCTACTTATTGAAAAAAGGGTAAACAAATATCCCTGGGAATACAGCGCAAAAACTGCAGAATATCATCTATTAAAAAATTTCTATGAAAGAGGTGAATTAAAAAGGCCAGGCGAAAGCATAAAATATCTTGTATATTCAATAAACCCAATAAGGGCAGTTGATGAATCAAGGATAGACAATGTAGATTATTCAGTACCATTTTATTTAAAATACTTGCGTGATGCTCTTGATGAAATAAAACCATGAGGCAAAATTAATGAACATCATTTTGATTTAAAATGTTATGGCTTATGAAAATGAAATAATTGAAATTTCTAAAAAAATTTATGAGTTTGCAGAGCTGGGAAGCCAGGAAAAAAGATCATCCAGATTGCTTGTTGATTCATTAAAATCACATGGCTTCAGAGTGGAATTTCCTTACATGGATATGTTAACAGCATTCAGGGCGGAATGGGGTGATGGGAAACCTTCTGTCGGAATTCTCGCAGAATATGATGCACTTCCAAACGGTCATTCATGCGGGCATAATTTGATTGCTGCATGGGCTTATGGAACCGCTATAAATTTAAAAGATGAGATAAAGAAAGGTAAAATTGTTGTTTTTGGTACGCCTGCAGAGGAAGGTATAGGGGAATATGCCGGTAGCAAAGCAATAATGGCAAAGAGAGGCGCATTCAAAGACATAGACTTTGTTATTGGCATGCACCCTGATGATTCATGGTCAGTTGGAGCAAAATCTCTGGCAGATATCACAATTCAGGCAAAATTTTTTGGCAAAGCAGCACACATGGCGGATTCACCAGAAAAGGGGATCAATGCTCTGGATGCAGCTGTTACTGCTTATACTGGAATAAACAATCTAAGGAGCTGGATTAAAAGTGATAAGCACGCAGTAATAGGCATGATATTCAAGGAGGGTGGTGTGGCAACCAATATTGTTCCTGATAAGGCAGTTCTTGAAATAGATCTTAGGTCAAGTTCTGGAGAATTTCTGTCTATTTTTCTTGATAAGGTAAAAAATTTGCTAACAAATGTATCCAGTGCATTTGGGACTAGGATTGAAATTTTAGAAATTACACCTCTTTACGAGGATTATAAATCAAACAGAACAATAAATAGAGTACTGGATGAATCCCTGAGAAATATGGGTATCGTTCCAAAAAACCTGGACTCTGCAAACATTCCAGGATCAGGCAGTACGGATGAGGCAAATGTAAGCAAGGTTGTTCCAACAGGGCATATTGATGTAAAAATAGGATTTCCCGGTATTGCTGGCCATTCAGATGAATTCAGGATCGCGGCAAATCCTGATAATGCAGGAGAAAATTTAAAAATTGCAATTATGGCAACTGTTGATGCAATAAAAAAAATTATGGAAAATGATCATATTCTTCAGGATATTAAAGATGAATTCAATCAACCATGAGCAAAATATGCGCTCACATTTTCTGAAACGAATACATTCACAAAACCAAATCTTTCGAATTGCACAAGCTCATTTTTAATTCTTTTTATTTCAGGTTCAACAAGACCTGTTGAAACATTACCATCTGGCATTTCAACCGTGCATTTTAATGCATTTTCCGGCACCCATTGAATAATCCTTATTTTTTTAATGAGTGAAAGATCATTATTTTCAAATTTTAATTTTTTATCATTAAAAGTGAAATTACCCAAATCTTTCAACCTTAAAATTTCACCTTCTTTAAGTGAAAAATAATCTGTATCAGAAATAAATAAATTGAAATTTTTTCCAAGGTTATAAATCCTGTAACCCATCTCTGGATGGCCAGGATGCATAGGAGCCTTCGATGTCAAATCAACATTGCTCGAAACATTTAGCTTTACTGGATTCCAAACATAGAAAAATCTTTTTGTCCTACCATCAACAATGCTCCTATTGTAAGCATATAGGTTCTCCCATGAAAATACTATATCAACATCCTTTATGCCAGCATCTACCCAGTATTTCCTTATTGCCTCAGGATCTATACCCCTCTTCTTTAATGCCCTAAGTGTTCCCAATCTGACATCATCCCAGCCTTTGAATGTACCATCCCTTATTCCTTTTTTTATAAGCGATGTTTTAAGGATTGAGCCTTCAATTCTTACCTTTCCATAATGTATGTAAACGGGCTTTTTCCAGTTGAAGTAATCAAAGATATAAAGTTGCCTATATGTGTTGTTTAAATGATCTTTCCCCCTTAAAACATGGGTAAGACCAAGGTCATGGTCATCAATCGCCACTGAAAAATTCATCAAAGGGTAAACAATATATTTCTGTCCTGTTCTTGGGTGTTTTGCTTTTCTAATTATTCTGAAAGCAGCCCAGTCACGTATGGCAGGGTTAGGATGATTTAAATCTGTCTTAACAACATAAACTGCTTTTCTATCATCGTACATGCCAGAGAGCATGTTTTCCCACCTTTCAAGATGAATAGATGTGTCAATATCCCTGTCAGGGCAGGGTATTTTAGCAACCTTCAGTTTTCTCCACTCCTTTTCATCACAAAGAGTAATGTATGCCTTACCCATCTCAATAAGCTTTTTCGCGTAAGCGTAATAGATATCGAACCTGTCACTTTGAATCACTGTTTCATGAATTTTAACATTCAGGTATTCTATATCTTCCCTTATCATATCATATGCGTAATTTTCAACGTTGAGTGGATTTGTATCTTCAATCCTTAAAATGAGCTTCCCTCCATATCTTTTCACATATTCATCGTTTAGGATTGCCATTCTTGAATGACCTATGTGAAGAGGGCCAGATGGTGATGGTGCTAGCCTCATAACCACATTTCCTTGCACATCTGGAAGATCCGGAAGAATTTTCTTCTCAACCACTTTTTTCTTTTCAAATGCTTCTGGGAAAATATACATCAATTCACTTTTCTGTTTCTCAATATCCATTTTATTTATTTCATCTACTACATTTTTTATTAATGGTATCAATTCTTTTATTGAACCTTTTAGAGAGGGGTTTGATGCAAGAATTTTACCTAAAACACTTTTTTCATCAGCTTTTCCATTATGTTCCACAGCATTTTGAAGCGCAAATTTTCTAATATCATTTTCCATATGAACCACCCATTATTCCCTCAATACCTTTTATGAGTTCATCAATGTTCAACCTTTCCTTTGCTGATATCTTCATCCTGCTTGAATTCGATTTAAACACGTCAACCTTGTTTTCCACTTCTATCATTGGTAAATGAAAAGTATTTTTTATTTCATCCATAAGCGATAATTGTTTTTCAATGGAATAACCGCAGGTCTCGCTTGGATCCAGAAGAAAAACAATAATATCTGCAAGATGCTTTATTGCAAGTATTGCCTGTTTTTCCATTTCATTTCTTTCATTGAAAGGTCTATCAAGAAGACCGGGAGTATCAATAATTTGCACTTTAACATTACCTATATTTCTATGCCCTATCAGAATTCCCTTAGTTGTAAATGGATAGGGTGCAATTTCGGGTTTTGCTGATGAAATTGCCTTTACAAGTTCAGATTTTCCAACATTGGGAAAACCCGATACAACAATTGTAAATAGTTCATTATCAACGTCAGGTATATTTATAAGCTTTGATCTTGCATTTCTTAAATAATCTAGATCCTTATCTATGGCCTTAAGAAATGATGAAAACCTTCCAAAATAAGAGTTCATCATTTTTAGAAAGTCATCCATTTCTCTCGTTTTTTCTAAGCTTTTTATTGTTTGTGTAGTTAGTTTCATTATGCTATCTCTGCACCATTTCACGGAGCCCAGGGACATTTTATACTTATCCCTATCCACAAGAACTTCTACAAGTTCACGGTGAAAATCATCAAGCTTTTTTAAATCAGGAAAACCCTTTGTATAAGCTTCTAAAACATCCTTAGCACTTTTTTCCATGGATTTTAATTTTTGAATATCCCAGTTTCTGAACATAGCTACCTTATCGGGATGTTTTGCCAATGGAATTCTTTTTGCCCTCCTAAAACTTTTGTCAATAATTTCCTTAGAAGAGAGAACAACGGGTATTTTTGAAAAAATATATTCCACTTTAACCTTCGCCTCATTTGAAATATGATGGTATTTCTTCCCTTTTCTCATCAACCTTTATAAGTTCAATTATATCTATTGCACTTATTGAATTAACAGGTATTATCCTGTATTTTCCCTCTACTTCTTCTGTTTCTATTACCATTGCTGATTCTTCTCCAAGGTTAATAAAACCTGAAAATTTTCCCTGTGTTACGCTTATTTTTTCGTGATCTCCAATTATATAAACTTTGCAAATGGTACCAATTGTTAAATCCATTATTTCTTCACCCCTAACAATTTTTCAATATTTTCAACCCTTTTCCTGTAATGATCCATTGCAATCTTTACATTTGCTTCAACAAAATTCCAAGATGAAGACAGGCTTCCATTCCTAAGCCTGTATTTTTTAACTTTTCCATCCAATTCCTCCTCCAGAATATCTAAGCTCTTTATCCTGTTGAGATGCCTATAAAGTGTTGGTCTTGTTGTTTCAAGAACACCCATTAATTCCTCTGGTGTCCAGTACCTGTCAGATCTTAAAAGGAAACAATCTTTGAAAAGCCTGTATGGTACACTTTTTTTAATGCTCTCAAGTTCATTTATATCCTTAACCTCTGACAAATAACCTATGCTCGAAAGAAAATCAATTAATTCTGCATCAGGATCGTTTTCCATCATACCTGTTCCTTTCAATTTAATTTGAATTTCAAACATTTTTACCAGTTTTTCTTTAAGTTAATCTGTTTTAAATACTTTTTTATACAGAAACCTATTTAGAGGGATTATGCTAGATAACAATAAATTGCCGGATATACAGGCAGGGAAGCCATTATCCAACTATAAGTTAACGAGAGTTGGTGTTACAAATGTAATTAAGCAGGTAACTGTAAAAAGGCCAGATAAGAAAGTTGTTTTAACACCAACAATAAATCTTTTTGTTGATCTACCAGCAACAAAAAAAGGATCAGATATGTCAAGAAATATTGAAATAATCGAGGAAATTGTTGAAAAAAGCACTACTGGACCATGCACAGGTATTGAGGAACTTGCAGAAAATATTGTTAGAATGCTTATTAAAAAACATACATATGCAACATATGCTGAAATTGAACTTCATTCTGATTATTTCCTTGAAAGGGAAAATCCTTCTGGAAAGAAAAGCCAGGAAAGGTATACATTATTTGCAAGGGCAATTATGGATAATGAAAAAATAAGAAAAATGATAGGTGTAAAGGTCACCGGTATTACCGTATGTCCCTGCGCTATGGAAACAGTAAGATCGGTGTTAATGGATAAATACCCGGAATATGCAGAATTTTTGGAAAAGATACCTGTGATCTCACATAACCAGAGAAATAATACAACAATAATGATTGAGGTTCCTGAAGGATATTCAATAGAAGCAGATGATCTTATAGAAATTGCCGAAAATTCAATGTCAAGTCCTACTTATGAGATTTTAAAAAGGAAGGATGAAGAAGAGGTTGTTTTCAATGCACATAAAAACCCGAAATTTGTAGAAGATGTTGTAAGGGATGTACTTAAAGAAATATCAAAAAAATATTCTGGATTCCCACATGATACAACGATTATTGTGAGATCCGAAAGCGAAGAAAGCATACATAAACATAATGCATTTGCTGAAAGGATAAGTACACTTGGCGAAATACTTAATCACGAATAATCGATTGTTTTATATAATAGAAACTTTTCTTTTTTTTCATGGATATTGCTGAGGATCTGGCTAAAAGGCAGAAGGAAATTTCTATAGCAGAATTTTTTGAAAAAAACAAGCAGATCCTTGGTTTTGATTCTCCTCAAAAGGCCCTTGTAATGGCTGTAAAGGAAGCAGTGGATAATTCACTTGATGCCTGTGAAGATGCAAAAATTCTTCCAGAAATAAATGTTACAATTGAAAGGGTAGAAAAGGATGAATATAAGCTAACTGTTGAGGACAATGGCCCAGGAATTGTAAGACGTGAAGTTCCAAAGGTTTTTGGCCAATTCCTTTACGGTTCAAGATTTCATGCTGTTAGGCAAACAAGAGGGCAGCAGGGTATAGGCATATCGGCTGTTGTTCTATATGGGCAGCTCACAACAGGAAAACCTGTGAAGATTGAAACAAAAATTTTGTCAGAGGATGTTGGTTACAGTTTTGAACTTTTAATAGATACTATGAAAAATAGGGCAAATGTGTTGAGGGAAGAACCAATTATTGTAAAAAAGAAAAGTGGAGTGAAAATAGAAATTAACTTAAAGGGCAAATACACCAAAGGGAGACAGAGCGTTATTGATTATTTACAGAATACAGCAATTGTAAATCCGCACGCTACAATAATCTTCAACGATCCAGATGGTTTAAAAATAAAATACGAACGTGTGTGGGATCAACCAATAGAACCACCTAAGGAAACAAAGCCCCATCCATTAGGTGTTGAAATAGGGGAAATAATGAAGATGGTATCACAGACAAACGCAAAAAAAGTTTCAACATTTTTATGTTCTGAATTCAGCAGGATTAGTACAAATCTTTCCATAGAAATATGCAAAAAAGCTGGAATAGATCCAAACAAAGATCCAAAAAAATTAAGCTTGAAAGAAATTAAGGCTCTTCAGGATTCTTTTAAAAATGTAAAAATCCTTCCACCTTCGCCTGAGTCTCTGTCTCCAATAGGCGAAACCTTGATTAAAAAAGGGTTGAAAAATGTTTTAGGTGAGTTGAAGCCAAGTTTTTATTCTATTCCAGTCACAAGAAACCCCTCTGTTTATGGTGGTAATCCTTTTGTTGTTGAAGCAGGTCTCGTTTATGGTGGAAATATACCGCAGGACGAGCCTGTTAAAATATTAAGGTTTGCAAACAGAGTTCCTCTCCTTTATCAGGCAGGATCTTGTGCATTGACCAAGGCAGTTGAAAACTTGGACTGGAGGAAGTACGGTCTTGAGCAAAGGGGTGGACAGGGTATACCTGTCGGCCCCATGATCATACTCATTCACATTGGCTCAACAAGGGTTCCTTATACGTCCGAGGCAAAGGAGGCTATTTCAGAAATACCCGAAATAATTAATGAGCTCGATCTCGCATTAAAGGAATCAGCCAGGCAAATAAGAACATTTTTGATTAAAAAAGAAGTAAAGAATAAGCTAACAGAAAAGTTTTTCCTTGTCCAAAAAATATTGCCAAGGATTGCTGAAAAGAGTTCCATGATATTGCAAAAGCCTTTGCCGAAGCTAGAACCTGTTATTACAAAAATAATGAATGTTGTATGGGTTGATGAAAAGGTTGAACAGTTTAAGGGATATGCTAGGATAAGGGTCTCAATATCCAATTTTACACCTGAAATTAAAAATTTCAATGTATACGGTGATATTTCAGAAGGTAAAATAGATAGGGGATCAATAAAGCCCTTTGGAGATTATGATGAAAAGAAAGATTACATATTTTGGGAGATCAAAGATTTAAAACCATTAGAGCAGATGGATTTTGAATTTGTTGTTAACGACCTTAAAACTGATTACGGTGAGTCTGTTTATTACATAGAAGGTATAGATCCCGTTCATGTTGTAGGGGCTGAACCACTGCCTGGGGACTGGAACATTGAATCGTTAAGATCAATAATAGAGGAAGAGGAGGAAGAAGAAAATGGAGAAGAGTAGATACGAACTGGCATTAGAATCATTGAAAGAATTGGTTCAAAGAATATACTCACAGATGGAATCTGGTGAAATACCATCTATGGAATTACCTGCAAGAACTAAGTATAATATAAAGCTTGATCTTAAATCCGGTGTATGGAAATATGGTGATGCTAAAATATTGAGAACGGCAAAAAAAATTGATGGAGCATATACACTTCTCAGGACCATGTATATGATGGATTTTATAAGAGAAATGGTAGAGGAAAATAAATCTTCAACCCTCAGGGAACTCTATTATATTTCTGAAGGTTGGGATCTTGCCAAATTCCATACCCAGGATGAATCTAACAAGCTCGCTGAGGATCTTGAAATAGTTACAAGATTTCTAAGGGAGGATTTTAAGCTCAGGCCAGAGGAGGATGGAGCAACAGTAATAGGCAATATTACATTTGAAGAAATGAACAGAAGGGGAAAGCCACAAAAAATAAATTGCAGGGATGATGTTGGTGATGCCGGTTATGCAATACCTTACAATGTTGAAAATGAAAAACTTAAGATTGTTGATTACGATGCGGACTTTGTACTAGCAATTGAAACAGGAGGTATGTTTGACAGGCTTGTAGAAAATGGATATGATGAAAAAGCAAGATCAATCCTTGTCCATTTGAAAGGTCAACCAGCTAGAAGCACTAGGAGGCTTTTAAAAAGATTGAATGAGGAACTTAATTTACCTGTTCTCGTTTTCACCGATGGTGATCCGTGGTCATTCAGAATATATGCAAGTGTCGCATATGGAGCAATAAAAACGGCGCATCTTTCTGAATACCTTGCAACACCAACTGCAGAATTCATAGGTATTACTTCAAGCGATATTGTGAATTATGATCTGCCCACGGACAAACTCAATGACAAGGACATTCAGGCTTTAAATGCTGAACTTACAGATCCAAGGTTCAATACCCAGTTCTGGAAGAATGAAATAGAGCTTATGCTAAAGCTAGGTAAAAAGGCAGAACAACAGGCTCTTGCAAAATATGGTCTGAATTATGTAACGGATGTTTATTTACCTGAAAAGGTGTCGGAGCTAGGAATATGAAGCCAGGCATGACGAGTCCAGACATATATTCATGGCTCCTTTTAAATGGAAATTATTTAAAAGGGGCATATGTTAAAAAAGTTAATACAACTGAAAATAAAATAATAATCAAGCTACATAAAAAGGAAGAAGGGAACAGGGATCTTTTTCTAGATCCTGATGGATGGATTTATTTTGGATCTGCAGAAGGTGAGCTATCCCAGATTGCTAAATTTCTGAGGGAAGAGCTTGAAAATTTAAGAATTGAAAACATTGAACAGCTTAATTTCGATAGAATAATAAAGATTGATTTTTCATTCAAAAAATCTATTGTTCTTGAAATGTTTGGAGGCGGTAATGTTATTCTTATAAAAGATAATGTAATAGATTTTGCATTAAAGTACAGGGAATGGAAATCAAAAACAATAGATGAAAAAGCAAGGTCTATTAAAAAAGGTGAACCTTACAAAACACCTTTGCCACCTATAAATCCATTTTCATTAACCCTTGATGGCCTAAAAAATTTGCTTAAAGAGAATGAGCAATTGGTAAAAATTCTTGCCTTAAAACTGAATCTCAGCCATTATGCAGAATATATTTGTTCATTAGCTGGCTTAGAAAAAAACATTCCTGCAAATAAAATTCAGGAAGAAAAGATTTTAATTATTTACAATAAGATAAAGGATTTTCTACTTTCTTTAAATGGTAAGGGGTATGTTTGCAATGGCTCATTGAGTTGTATAAATTTAGGAAACTGCAAAGAATTTGATAATATTAATGATGCAATTATAGAAATTATAGAAAAAAATAAAAAGGAAAGCGATGAAGAAAGGATACTAAAAGGACAGATGAAAACACTCGATGAATATAAAAGATTGATGGAAGAGTACAAAAAAATGGGTGATGAGATTATCATGCATATTGACAAATACGGTGAAATAATAGAGAAAATAAGAAAAAGGGAAAATGTCCCTGAACTCATTTCTTTAAATGGTACAGAAGCATTAATTAAATTAAATGATTTAGAAATTCCTTTTAACATAACAAAAAAAGCATCTGAAATGGCCCAATACTATTATGAAAACTCTAAAAAACTTGCTAAAAAAATTGAAGGTATTCAAAAGGTAATGGGAAAGAAAAAAAAGATTGAAAAAAAGAAGGAAATTATTCAAAGAAAAAGGTATTGGTTTGAAAAATACAGATGGTTTATATCATCAGAGAATGCCATTGTAATCGCCGGGCGTGATGCAAAAACTAATGAAGAAGTTGTTAAAAAATACTTGGGAGAAAAGGATTTTTATGTCCATGCTGACATACATGGAGCACCAAGCGTTGTGGTAAAAAATACAGGTATAACAGAGAAAACTCTGATTGAAGCGGGCATATTCGGATTATCATATTCAAAGGCATGGAATGCTGGATATTCAGTGGGTGATGCGTATTGGGTAACATTTTCACAGGTAAGCAAAATGGCTGAAAGCGGTGAATATGTGCCAAGAGGGGCATGGATAATAAGGGGGAAGAGAAATTATATGAGGAATCTTCCCCTTAGGATTGCATTGGGCTTCATAAAATATGAGGATACGAATATATTAATGGCCGGTCCTGTTGATGCATTATCATCAAAAACAAATGATTATGTTGTAATAATACCCAGCGAATCTTCCAAAACAGATCTTGCAAAAAAATTATCTGAAAAATTTAAATATCCCATTGATGAAATTATGAAGTTATTGCCTCCAGGACCGGGTGAAATAATGGAGGAAAGGCATAATGGATGAAATTCCAATAAGCCTAGTTATTACTGTAAAAAACGAGGAAAAACATATTTCAGAATTGATGGACTCTATTCTTTTACAGGAAAGACCATTTGAGGTAATTGTAGTGGATTCTGAAAGTGATGATGGCACAGTTGAAATTTTGAAAAAATTTATAGACAAAATAGATTTAAAAATAATAGAAACGAAATGCACAAGAGGGGCTGGAAGAAACATTGGAGTTAAAAATTCAAAATTTGATTTTATTCTCTTCACGGATGGAGATGCTGTTCTTGACAGGAATTGGATCAGTGAAATGAGAAAATCTTTTATCGAGGGCAACGACGTGGTAGCAGGAAAAACAATTACAATTGGCAATAAAAAATTCTCAAATTTTGAAAGGGTTGAACTTTATTACAAAAATTTTGACGTTACATTTCCATCGTGCAATCTTGGCTATAGAAAAGAAATTTTTGAAAGCCTTGGTGGTTTTGATGAAAATTTCATAACAGCTGAAGACATTGACTTGAATTTCAGGGCATTGAATAAGGGTGTAAAATTCCATTATAATGAAAATGCGATCGTTTATAATAGAACGAGGGATGATGTAATATCTTTTTTCAAGCAGGCCTTTTGGAACGGTTATGGTAGGAAACAACTCAGTAGGAAGCATGGAAACCTATGGAAAAGGTACTCATTGAAAAACATGTTCTCCAAAAAACAATTGAATTTTTTTGGCATATCAAGGCTGGTGTTTGCAATATCGGGATATTTATATGCCAAAATTACATGGCGTTGATAATCATGGAAAAACCCTTCATATCAGTTCTGATACCTACGATGAACGAGGAACAGTCAATAGGAAAGGTAATAGAGAGAATTAAAAAATCCGTCAAATACACATATGAAATAATTCTCATTGATAATAGCAATGATAGAACACCTGATATTGCCAAATCAATGGGTGCAAAAATAATTAGGGAAATAAGGAAAGGATATGGAAGGGCATATAAAACAGGGTTCAAGAATGTAAATGGTGAAATTGTTGTGACCCTTGATGGTGATAATACATACCCGCCGGAGGTAATTAATGATTATGTGGATTATCTCCTTAGAGAAAAAATAGATTTTATTTCTTGTGATAGGATTAGCAATTTACCCAAGGATGCAATGAGTACTGCCCATAAAATTGGGAATTTTGTTCTTAATATTGCATTTCTAACTCTTTATTTCAAAAAATTAAAGGATTCACAAAGTGGGATGTGGATATTCAGATCGAGCATCATTGAAAATCTCGATTTATGCTCAAATGGTATGGCTTTTTCAGAGGAGTTAAAATTAGAGGCATGGTCCAAGTTCAAGGCTGTTGAACTGCCAATAAAATATGGTTTGAGAGAAGGAGAGAAAAAATTGCAAACGTTTAAGGATGGTATAAAAAATCTTTTGTATCTCATCGAAAGAAGATTTAAAAATTGCCATGGTATCGATTAATTTATTTTATCTAATTGCATTTACTTAAAATATGAGAGCATTAATATCTGTTTCTGACAGACGAAATATTGATTCATTTGCTAGAGAACTTTTGAATTTAAATGTTGAAATATATGCAACATCTGGCACAATGAATTATCTAAAATCTAAGGGAATAGATGTTAGAAGCATTGAAGAACTTACAAATTTTCCAGAAATACTCTCGGGAAGGGTAAAGACCCTCCATCCAAATATTTTTGGGGGTATTCTTGCAAAGAGAACACAGATTGATGAGATTGAAAGATTAAACATTAAAAAAATAGATATTGTTGTTGTTAATTTGTATCCATTTGAAACAACCGAAAAAGTTGAGGATAAGCTTATAGAGAACATTGACATAGGCGGTGTATCATTGATAAGGGCTGCGGCAAAGAATTTTGAATCTGTTACCGTTGTTGTTGATCCAGATGATTATGAAAAGGTTTTAAAAAATCTAAGGGATAAAAATGAAATACCAGTTGATTTAAGAAAAGAATTAGCCATAAAATCCTTTTATTACACTGCCAGGTATGATTCTATTATTTATAGAACATTATGGGAATTATACAATGAATTACCGTATGAAAATTTAATATTCCATGGGAAGGGATTAGAGGAATTGCGTTATGGTGAAAATCCACAGAATATAGCAAAATTTTATTCAGATTCAAAGACATGGGAATACATACAGGGGAAGGAAATTTCTTTTAACAACATTCTTGATCTTGATTCGGCCTGGAAGGTCGTTTCTGAATTTGATAATCCGGCTGTTGCAATAATAAAACATACAAATCCGTGCGGTGTTGCTGAGAAAATGGATATAATAGATGCGTATAGAAAAGCACTTGATTCTGATCCATTGTCATCATACGGTGGCATTGTGGGCTCAAATAGACCTGTGAATCTTGAATTTGCGAGGGAGCTAAAGGGTAATTTTTATGAGGTTTTGGTAGCACCTGGATATAGCGATGATGCAATAGAATATTTCAAAAGAAACAAAAAGAACATGCGTGTTATAAAAATAATAAAAAATGCTGAAAATTTTGAAATAAGGAGTGCTGCTGGCGGATTTTTATATCAGAGATTCGGAAATCAAAAAATTAATTTGGAATTTGTAACACATAGAAAACCAACTGAAATGGAATTAAATGACATGATGTTTGCCTGGAAAGTGGTAAAGCATGTTAAAAGCAATGCAATTGTTCTTGCAAAGGATTCAGCTACGGTAGGTATTGGAGCGGGGCAGATGAGCAGGGTGGATTCTGTAAAAATAGCAATCATGAAATCGAACGGTAGGTCAAATGGTTCAGTTCTTGCATCTGATGCATTTTTCCCATTTCCTGATGATGTGGAGGAAGCTGCAAAGGGTGGGATTAAGGCAATCATTCAGCCGGGTGGATCAAAAAGGGATCAGGATGTAATTGAAATAGCAAATAAATTTGGTATTGCAATGGTTTTCACTGGTGTTAGAGTATTCAAGCATTAGGTGGTTTTATGGATATTATTGATGAAATGATTGAAACTGGAAAAAAGATTGGAGAATTAGGGCTGATTGAATCTTCCCATAGCGGAAACATAAGTGTCAGGAGTAATGAAAAATTTTACATAAAAAAGCATGGTAAGATGTTATTTTCATTGAAAAGGGATGATATTATTGAACTAGATTTTAAAAATGAGAATAATTATGATATGGCATCGAGTGAAGTTTATGCCCATAAAAACATCTATTTGAATACTGATGCGAATGCAATAATTCATGCACATACAACATATGCAATTGTGCTATCTCTGTTTTATGAAAAGATATATCCTGTTGATGCTGAGGGAAAATTCTATTTGGATTATGTTCCAGTTATTATTTCAGATGATCCAGTTGCATCAAAAGACATTGCTGAAAAGCTTGGAAAAACATTATCGAATCATAGGGTAGCAATAGTAAGGGGTCATGGTACTTTTTCAACAGGAAAGGATCTGGACGAAGCATTGAAATATCTCACCTTAAGCGAAAGTATTGCTCACTTGAAGTATCTTTATGACCTATACCTTAATATTAACAAACGTTGAGTTCAAAGCTGTACCTTTAGAATAATTTTCCTGTATTTTGTCAGTAGTAATAAAATTAACATTCCAGCCATAAATGGAAGGCCAAGAACCCTTATAAATGAGTAAAACACCCTCAGGAACAGAATAATCTATTTTTACCCTTGTTTTAATTGAACCATACTCATTTTCAATTGTTATTTCATCATTTTCCCTAATTGAAAAATTTTCAGCATCTCTAGGGTTCATTCTCACGAATGTATCAAACTCATATAGGTTATTGTGCTGACTTGATATACCTTGAATATGTGTTAAACTAAGCAATTTGAAACCATTTCTATTTTCAGGTTTAAAATTCTTTAATTCATCAATAAAATTATCTATGTTTACTATTATTTTATTTCTTCTTCTTTCAATTTTCGCAAATCCATTTTTATAAAATTCATCAATATTTACTTTCAAATCTTCTAGAATTCTTGAGATTATGTCTTTTTCACTTTCAAAGAGTTCATTATTCATTAAGCCAAGTTTCTGTGATAATTTTACAAAAAGATCATGGTTTGAAACAGCATCCCCTGGAGGATCAAATATTTTTTGATTCAAATTTAAATAATCATGATAGTATGAATCAACAAGATCATTAAATTCAAAAAAAGAAGCTGCAGGTATAACTACATCTGCAAACATTGCTGTATCAGTTAAAAAAAGATCGTGAACAACAATAAATATATCTTTTTCAAGCAAAATTTTTCTAAGTAGATTCTGATTAGGTAATGATACTAGCGGATTTGTATTATAAATGAAAAGCATTTTTACATCTAATTTTTCCAATTCCCTACCAAGGTTGGCCTGGTTAACAAGAACCCTATGTTCATTTTTATTCCTTAGATAATCAAAATCTATTTCATGTTTAGCATCATAGATGAAATTTTCAGGTTTTTTAAGCGCTATAAGCAGGGATTCTATTGCTTTAACAGTCAAACCTCCATTAATTTTTCTCTGGAAACCGTATCCTATATGAATTATTGGAAATTTTGAATTCATCAGGTCTGATGCAAATTCTTTAATTTCATCTATACCTAAACCTGTTAAATTCGATGTTTTTCCAAGATCATATTTAGCTGTTATTTGGTTTAATTTATTCAATTTATATCCAAAATTTGAAATATAATTTAGAACGCCTAAAACAAGATAAATATCCGAATCAATTTTTATTTTCAAATGTTTTCCTGCTCCTCTTGCAGAATCAGTGATCAAAGGATCAACAACGTATATTTTGGCTCCAGATTTCTTTGCCATGGTCCAACCATGAATATTCGTCCAGGCAGGATTAATACCCCAGTAAACAATAAGATCAGAAGAAAAAATATTATCTGGATCGATGCCAGTGGAAGTACCAATAATTTCGTTTAATGCATAACCTCCAGCCTCATCACATACGGAGTGGTTAAGTTTTAATGTTCCTAGGGCATTAAAAAATCTTTGCGGAAAATTATAGGAGATTAATCCCCTGTTACCGGCATATTCTACAGGAAGTATTTTATCTGGCCCATAATTCTTTAAAATAAATTTAATTTTTTCAGCAACCAGATCAAGTGCATCGTTTAAATCTACCTCCTTAAATTTGCCTTCACCTCTCTCACCTATTCTGATTAGTGACTTTTTTAGTCTTTTTTCGGACAGGTGTGCTTCAACGAAATGTTTTGATTTAAGGCAGAGAAATCCTGATGTAACTGGATGTTTTTTGTTACCAAATATTTTTATTCCATCTTCAACTTTGGTGATGATGGAACAAGAATCATAGCAATCTTTAGGGCAGGATGAAAAGTATTCCATTTTAAAATAATAAAATAATAACACCTTTTAACTTTTTCTGTACAAAAAGATTATAATCAAGTTATAATTTTTAAAGTACTGATGGAACTAAATAATATTGCTAAAAAATTAAAAAATGCAGAAGGTAATTATTTAATTAAAATTAAAACGAAAATAGGACCTATAGAATTTGAAAAAACTGTATCCGAATATTTTAAGGATCTCGGATCAATTCACATAATAAATCACTGGTCACCATATTCAACTACAGGCCTTTTAGAAATTAAATTAGAGAAATTAAATATATACATCGAATGGCATATTTCTAAAGAAGATCAAATATTATTTTTTGAAAAAATAGCATATTATGATGTATCTTCTTTTGATGATTACCTATCATCCCTTGGTATAGAAAACTATGTGCTCAGACTGATGAGAATGGAATTTTAATTTCTTTTAAAAATATGTTACATTACTTATTTAAAATTGAAAAAAAATAGATATCAAGCTCTGGAAATTAATGTACCAAAACATTTATTAGTTTGATTTTCTATGGATAAATCGCATAAGAGGTAGATCTTATGGAAAAAAAGAGTTTATATGCCATAGTGGCAGTGATAGTAGTAATAGTGATTATCGTAGCAGCAGCCGCAGTACTTTTGTACAAGCCAACAACCGTTACACCTACACCTACAGCACCTACACTTGTATCTGTAACGCCATCAACACAGTTGACCACTGTTGGTAGCAGTGTTCAGTTTGTTGCATCTGTAACAGGTAATGTGACAACAGTATTATGGAACTTTGGTGATGGCACAACCGGGGCGGGGTTAATAGTTAATCACACATACACACAACCAGGAAAATATTTAGTATTTGCAAATGCCACAGGTCCATCAGGATATTCAAACAATCTGAAGAATCTCTGGTTAATAACAGTATCACCACCAACGCTGAGCCCAGCACTAGCAAGTGAAATAGCACAGCCAACGGTAGCGTTTAATACAACAGTAAATCCAAATGCGCCTATATTTTCCGTTAATACAAGTGCAATATTTGATGCATCATACCTGCAGCCACCAACAGCAACGAACTGGACCATTGGATATTATGTAATAAATTATGGTGATGGAACGCCTGTAAATATAACACCAACACTTTACAACACTAGCTCAGGATCATATTTGCATGCAATGTTCACTCATGTGTACACGAAGAGTGGGTTTTATCCTGTTAATATAACCATAATAACTTACAATGAATCATCATTTATGAGTGACCTTGTAACGAATAATGTAACAGGAATACAGTATTTGCCAGTGAGTTATTATAACCAGGTATTGAGTTCACAGCATCAAGTAGCATCATCTTTTGTAACTGTATATGTATCAACATCAACCCAGGTAGCTGGTATATTAAAAGCATCTGGTACAGTACCAAATCCTGGTGTAATTAATGTCGTTGAAGTTGTTCCATCAGGTCCTTATTCTTTCGATCCAGCAATCGATTATGAAACAGTAGGAGCTGAAATAATATATAATGTATATGAAACAATGATAGCCTATAACGGATCTAATGCAGGTGAATTTGTTCCAGTTGTTGCAAAGGAAATTCCATCACTTGCAAATGGTGGAATATCTGCAAATGGTATGAACTATACATTCTATTTAAGGTCTGGACTGAAGTTTGCAAATGGTGATCCTGTTACAGCTTGGGATGCATATGTTAGCTATGTAAGAACATTGCTGTTCATGTTAGGTTCACCTGGTACGGCTGGATGGATACTTGCCCAGGATCTATTACCATATGGTGGTTATTACTTCAATTCAACAGGTGCACTTGTTGCAACTAATACATATCAGAACATAACAAAGGCTATAACCGTTGATAATGCTACACAAAGCATAACATTCCATCTTTTAAAGCCAGATCCTGCATTTCTTGACTATATAGCGGATCCTATGGGTGGCGGCATCATGGACTGGAACTGGCTAGTTCAGCATGGTGCAGGAATAACATTCACTCCAACAGGATTTCAAGCATATATGGCACAGGGCAATGAACAAGATTATAACAACTATATAAGGTACAATGCAATGGGTTCTGGTCCATACATGATACAGTCATATCTATCCGGGCAATCAATTGTACTGGTACCAAATCCCAATTATACACCAATACCTGGATATCCAGGATACAATGCAACACCCACAGAGAAGGTATATATACAGTGGGTAAAGGATCCTGAGACAGCTTTATTAATGATGAAGAGCGGACAATCAGATATAACGGAAGGATTGCCAACAACTGATTACCCAACGGTAGCAGCATTGCAATCCCAGGGCAAAGTGGATATATATTCATTCCCAACACTGAGCGTATTCTTCTTCAATTTCAACTGGAACATAAATGAATCTATGATGCACAGCGCATATGGATCAAGTTACAGTATACCATATAACTATTTCACAAATCCATATGTAAGGGCGGCATTCGCAGCAGCATTCAATTATACAAACTACATAAACAACCTAGTCGGAAATGCAATATACCATGCTGACTTTGCATTCCACTATGTTGGGATAATACCTAAGGGTATGCCAGGTTATGTGAACACAACATGGTTACAGGAACATGGTGCAACAATTCCAGTTTATAATTTAACACTTGCAAAACAATACATGGAAGAATCAGGAGTTTACAACGAATCTGTATCATTCCCGATAGTTATATACGCGGGTGATCCTGTTGACTATGCTGCAGCAGGAATGTGGGCTGCAAATCTAAGCGCAATAGATCCAAACATTCATGCAGTACCCGTTTATCAGCCATTTGCGACATCAATAGGATATATGGTTGCAAATATGGACCCAATGCCAATATACCTGCTTGGATGGGCACCAGATTATCCATACCCATCAGATTACGTTAATGCTATGTACTTGCAAGGAGGAACGTATGCTTCAGCTAATGGCTGGAATTATACAAATCTGATGAACGCTGGCTGGACACAAGAAGCACAGGAATGGCAGAATATGACAAATCTAATCCTTAAGGCAGATAGCACCACTAATGTGACACAATCATTAATGTACTATGATGAAGCAGAAGTAATTGCTGTTAATTTGAATCTTTATGTTTACACTGAGCAACAGAATGGCTTCTGGTATTATGCCCCATACATGCACGGCGTGCAATACGAAGAAAATGCAATGATAGGTGGCGGTGGAGACACGCTATACTTCTATCTGACAAAAGGATAAATTTTTAAATCCTATTTTTTTATTTTTTTCATACAAGATTAAAAACTTTTAAATATGATCGGTCATTAATCCAAAAAAGGAGGCTCTGAGTTTAATGAAGCTCTCCACATATATCATAAGAAGGGTACTGGTACTGATACCTACACTGATAGGTTTAAGTCTAATAGTATTTCTATTGACAAGGGCAGGTGGAATAAATATGATTATTGCAAGCTATATCAATCCTCACCTGCCATATGCTGTCCAAAGGGCTATGCTTATTAAAGAATTTCATTTGAATGATCCATTATGGGTTCAGTACTATTATTATATGATGGGTTTGTTACAGGGAAATTGGGGTTATACAAGAACTGCAATATACTCTGGGCCGGTAACAACAGCAATATCTATGTTTTTGCCGAATACTATACAACTATCAATAATTGCTTTCATAATCGCTGTTGTTATTGCAATTCCGGCTGGTCAAGAATCAGCAGTAAGGAAAAACAGCTTTGTTGATCAATTTTCAAGATTTATAGCGTTTGTTGGAATTTCACTTCCAGTTTTCTGGCTAGCCCAAATACTCAGTGAAATATTTGCAACACCTACGATTAGTCCTGCATTGAATATATTACCATTAAGCGGTACAGTTGATGCAACCCTTATGGCTGGGGTACCATGGATAAATTCAATTGGTGTTTCATCTCCTACACACATAATGATGATAGATGCATTGTTACATGGTGATCTTCCAATATTTTTCTCATCAATAAGGCATGTAATTTTGCCGGCTGCAACGCTTGCTTTCACATCCATAGCAGGAATTATGAGGTATATGAGGGCAAGCATGGTAGAATCATTGAATCAGGATTATGTTAAAACAGCGCGTTCAAAAGGTTTGCCTGAAAAAGTTGTTATTAAGGTACACGCAAGGAAAAATGCATTAATACCTGTTGTAACAATTTTAGGTCTCTTATTTGCGGGTTTGTTGGGTGGTGTTGTTGTTATAGAAGATCTTTTTTCATATCCAGGAATGGGTCTTTGGACGGTTGATGCCATTTTAGGTTACGATTCGGGTGGCATAATGGGTACAACTATTGTATTTGGATTAATTCTTGTAACAGCGAATTTCATAGTTGATTTGCTATATGCATGGATAGATCCAAGGATAAGGTTGGGTGAATAATAATGGCAGAACAGAAAAAAAGAAATCCTAGGATAGAGAGTTTCATTTTAACGCTTAAAATATTATTCCAGAGCCCCGCATCTGTATTTGGTGTTGTTGTTGTACTTTTCTATATTGCGATCGCCCTGATAGATCAATTTGATCCTTCACTAATAGGGTTGACAAATGTAAATTATTTAACACCTAATTTTACGATTCCAGAACCTTTACCACCTAGTCCAGCACATCCATTCGGCACAGTTTATCCTGGTATAGATATTTACACTGGTATATTGAAAGCAATAAGAATAGACATAGGTTTTTCAGTATTTGTAGTTGTTTTTGGGTCTGTATCAGGAGTTCTTATTGGCATTATATCTGCATACTTTGGTGGATGGGTAGATGAGATTGTTATGCGTATTACGGATATTTTCTTCAGTATTCCATACCTTGTTCTGGCCATAGCCATAGGCTTTTTCATGGGCAGAACATTGCTTATTCTTTCAGTCGGGTTGATCATTATATGGTGGCCAATATATGCAAGGGTTGTAAGAGGGCAAGCGCTGTCAATTAAAGAACAAACATATGTTGAAGCAGCAAGGGCTTCAGGGGTAGGGAATACAAAAATAATGTTCAGGCACATATTACCTAACACGTTGGCACCAATATTCGTTCAATTTTCATTCGATCTTGCCACCATTGTACTTACCTTAGCCACCCTAAATTTCATAGGCTTTGCACCTTCAAATTCATTCCTACCAGATATGGGTTATTTATCAGCAATAGGCTATGAGTATGCTGTTGTTGGAGATTGGTGGACAATAGTATTCCCAGGCTTTGGTCTGCTATTATTTGCACTTGCTATGAATCTTGTTGGTGATGGATTAAGGGATGCACTTGATCCCAGGTTGAGAAGGTGATTGCATTGGTTGAAAATAATGATGAAAAAAGGGATCCTTTAGTAATCGTAGAAAATCTAAAAACAAATTTCGTTACCTGGAAAGGTGTGGTAAAGGCGCTGGATGGTGTAAATCTTACAATATACAAAGGTGAAACTTTAGGTCTTGTTGGAGAAACGGGATGTGGTAAATCTGTAACATCACTTTCAATAATGGGATTACTTTCCCCAACTGAAGGCACGATTGTGGAAGGAAAGATTACATTTGATGGGAATGATCTTACAAAGTTTGTTGGAAAAGATGTATGGATAAAAGAAAAGGGTAAAAAGGCAAAAATAAAATCTAGAAGAAGGATTTACAAAAAGGCGCAGGAATACTTAAACCAGTTCAGGGGCAAGTATATGTCAATGATATTTCAGGAACCTATGACAGCCATAAATCCTGTTTTATCCATTCAATATCAACTAACAGAACCATTACTTCATCATCAGAAGAAAGAATTGGCCACAAGGATTCTTGCAAGGCAAAAGGTAAAACAGGAAGATTTTATGGCAATAAAGAATGCCATAATGTCTGAGAACAAGGAAGTTTTGAAGAGCTATTATGATAACCCCATTTATTATTCATTAATAATGCAGATGAATTCAATATTTTACAGAAAAGATTTAACATTGCTGCAAAAAAATGAACTCATTGATGAGCTTGCAAAAGAAAAGAGACTTTCATCTTTCCGATTAAAATTTTTGGAGGATTATTCTAATGGCAGAAATAAAATAATCTATAGATTGCCTGGAATAAATGGTTATTTGATGAGGACTATAAATAAGGAGGCTGAAAGAAGGGCAATCGAACTTTTAAGAATGGTTGGAATTTATGATCCAGAAACTATAATAAAGGAATATCCCCATGAATTGAGCGGTGGAATGAGGCAAAGGGTGATGATTGCCATGGCTTTGTCTTGCGATCCAAAGTTGCTCATTGCTGATGAACCTACAACTGCACTTGATGTCACCACCCAAGCGCAAATACTTGATCTGATGAAAGATCTTAAAGAAAGAACATCAGCATCAATTCTGTTCATTACGCATGATCTTGGTGTAATATCCGATATGGCGGATAGGGTAGCAGTTATGTACGCGGGAAATATAGTTGAAATAGGTAATAAAATGGATATTTTTTATAATCCTAAGCATCCCTATACGCAGGGTCTTTTAAGATCTATACCAACTGAAAAGACAATGAAAGAAAAGCTTCATGTTATACCGGGATCAATACCAAACTTAATAAATCCTCCACCCGGTTGCAGATTCCATCCAAGATGTGAACATGCTATGGAAATTTGCAGCAAGGAAAAACCACCAATGAAGGAGATAGAAAAGGATCATTACGTAGCATGCTGGTTGTACTGAGGTGTTCAAAATGTCTAATCAACCTTTAATAATTGGAAACGATCTGAAAAAGTTTTTCGATGTAAAAACTGGCCTTACATCAAGAAGTAAATTGAAGGTAAAGGCAGTAAATGGTGTTGATATTGTAATAAATGATGGAGAGGTAGTAGGATTAGTAGGTGAATCAGGTTGTGGTAAAACAACACTTGGAAGATTAATGATCAGGCTCATTGAACCCTCAGGTGGAACTCTATATTTTAATCCTCCTCCTGAGATTGTGAGAAAAATTCAAAATGGTGAAAAGCTCAGTGAAAAGGAGATCAGAGAATATTCAATATTCCACATGTCAAAAAGAAAAATGAAACAGATGAGGAAATATATGCAAATAGTCTTCCAGGATCCATATTCTTCGCTTGATCCTAGGTATCTGATAAAGGATATAATTGCAGAACCTTTAAGAGCATTTGGTTGGAGCAATAAAAAGGCATATGCTAGGGTTGAGGAATTATTAAAAAAGGTAAGCCTTCCGACAGATTTTATGAACAGGTTCCCGCATGAGCTATCAGGCGGTCAAAGGCAGAGGGTTGCCGTTGCAAGGGCTCTTGCATTGAACCCAAAATTCATTGTTCTTGATGAACCAACATCAGCTCTAGATGTTTCAGTCCAGGCACAGGTTCTTAATATGCTAGATGATCTTAGAAAGGAGTTTAATCTTACAATGTTATTCATTTCACACCATATACTCGTTGTAAGGCACATAGCAGACAGGATTATGGTAATGTACCTTGGTAAAATAGTAGAAGCTGCAGAAACAAAGGAAATATTTAGCAATCCTATGCATCCATATACACAGGCACTTCTTTCTGCAGTACCAGTACCTGATCCTAAAACAAAAAGGATGAGGGTTCACCTGGAAGGAGAAGTACCAAGCCCAATAAACCCGCCAAAGGGTTGTTCATTCCATACAAGGTGTAGGTTTGCATTTGAAAAATGTGGATGGACTACTGATGAGCTTGTGCAACCATTAAGGTTTGTATTGGACAATAAAAGGAACCCTGAAATTGGAAATGTAGAAATAAATGAAATTGAGATAATAAATGATACAGAAATGGTTATGCGATTTACAGGTTCAATAAATAGAGAAATTCTTTATGATATAATAAATAAGGAAAAGGAAAAGACAAGGGCACTGTTTGGCATAAAGGAATTGGAAGTCAATGGAAACGAAGTAAAAATAAAACTTTTTGAAACTGTAGAACCTAAGCTTGTTGATAGGGGAAACGGCCATCTTGTTTCATGCTTCCTTTATGATAAAACATGAATATCAAAATTAATATTCAATGAATCCATGCAGGTTCTTGGTGAATTAGATGGATGTCAATTCTAAATTTTCAGAAATATCGAAAGGACTGAAGGGATCTGCTGTAAGGGAATTATTAAAGTATGCTGAAAAGCCTGATGTCATATCTTTTGGTGGTGGAATGCCGAATCCACTTTCATTCCCTATAAAAGATGTTGAGGATATAGTTCATTACATACTGGAAAATTACGGTGCTAAGGCACTGCAGTACGGTTCAACAGAGGGTGTTGAAGAATTAAGAGAACTCATTTCAACGCGCCTAAATTCCAAGTACAACTTCAATGCAAGAAAAGAAAACATAATAATGCTCAATGGCAGTCAATCTGGCCTATATATGGTATCGAAGGTATTCCTTAACAGAAAAGATTATGTTATAAGTGAGGCTCCAACGTATGTGGGAGCAATAGCTGCTTTTAACGCACAGGATCCGTCTTGGCTTGCCATAGATCTTGAGAACGATGGTATGGATTTGAATATGCTTGAAAAAAAGATCAAATTTGCCTTAAATGAAGGTAAAACACCGAAATTCATTTATGTAATTCCCACTTTCCAGAATCCAGCTGGACTAACGTGGTCATTATCTAAAAGAAAAGAGCTTCTTGAGATAGCTTCTAAGTATGATCTTATTGTGTTTGAAGATGATCCTTACAGTGAAATCAGGTTTTCGGGAGAGCCTGTTTCTCCAATAAAATCCTTGGACAAAGAAAATAGAGTGATTTATATGGGTACATTTTCAAAGGTTCTTTCTCCCGGTATAAGACTTGGATACATATTTGCTAATGATGAAATACTGAGAAAAATTTCACTTTTAAAGCAGGGTGTAGATCTTTGTACAAATGTTTTTTCCCAGTATTTGGCTATGGAATATTTAAAGCGGGGGGTAATAGATCAGCAGGTACCAAAAATAGTTGATCTTTACAGAAAGAAAAGGGATTTGATGCTAGAATCACTAGAAAAATATATGCCTGATGGTACAGAATGGACCAGGCCTGAAGGCGGCATGTTTCTGTGGGTGACACTTGATAAAAAAATAGATACAGAGATATTGCTAAAAAAAGCACTTGAAAAGAAGGTTGCCTATGTCATTGGTTCTGCATTTTATCCAGATGGCCGTGGGAAGAATTCAATGAGACTCAATTTCACCTATTCTAAAGATAATGACATAATAGAGGGCATAAAACGCCTTGGATCTGTCATAAGAGAGGAAATGTCTTAATCCTCAACTATTTTTTCTAGTAATTTTATTTCATTTTTAATGTCCTCAAGATCGATCATTTCAACCGTAGTATGTGTGTACCTTATGGGAAAACAGATTGCAAGTGACGGAATGCCAAGTTCAAATGTGCCGGCAGCATCAGTGCTACCCCCTGTTGCCAATTCCTGGTAAGGTATATTATTTTCCTTTGCTATTTTTATTATTTTTCTCCTTAAAGATAATGAATTAGCACCCCTTGCATCAATGAACCTAAAGACAGGCCCTTTACCAAGTGAAGCAGGACTGAGTGAATAATCAACTTTTGGTTGATCGGCTGCAGTTACACTGTCCACAGCATAAAGTTCATCTATGTTTCTTTCAGATATTGCTTTTGCGCCCCTTAAGCCTGTCTCTTCTTGAATAGTAAAAATAAATGTTACCTTTTTGTTCAATTTCTTTTTTGAGAGATTTTCTAGTAATAGAAGCAAAATTGCACAACCTGCTCTATCATCAAGACCTCTTGAAATTATATATCTATCCCTTAATACATGAAATTGTTTTACCCACCTGACAGGATCAAGGATTGAAATACCCATGGATGCCACATCATCCTTGGATTTTGCACCAACATCAATGTAGAGATCATCGATCTGGACAACCTTATTCATTTCATCTTCTTTTGATATATGTGGTGGCTTTAAACCTATTACTCCATTGTAAATTTTTCCATCCTGGGTGATTATTTCCATTACCTGACCGTAAAGTATCCTTGTATCAACACCCCCTATCTTTTTAATCTTTAAAAAACCGGAATCTTCAATGTAGGAAACTACAGCACCAATTTCATCCATATGTGCCATAAAAGCGATATGGTCCTTACCTGAACCTATTGTCAAATAAACATTTCCTAATTTGTCGCATTTTGGATTTCCAAAGTTTTTCAAATAATCTAAAATCTTAGATCTTATGTCATCCTCATAACCGCTTACACCAAAGGTAAAAAGCAAATCCTTTACAACTTCTTTAAATTCCATTAAATCACCATAACATATATGTTAATTTTGTTTAATAATTTTATCTAGAATTTTTTTACAAAACGGAATTTAACTGGGGAACATTAGTGGTATTAAATTCAATCCAGAAAAAAATAAGAGACCTAGTGTATAAAAATAGCTAAAAAATTAGGAATTTAGAACTCAAGCCTATCCTTAAAAATATCTGGAAATATTCTTTCAATGTTAAGTTCAAAAACAACAACAGGATTTCCTAGATCAAACCTTTCTATGATTTCAGGGTGCATTTCACCAAAAAAGCCCACATATTGATCGTTAATGATTATACTTGCCTGTCTCCCATTGATAAGGAAAGGTTTTTTATCTTCCTTAATGTTCATTTCCAAACCGAGGCTTTGCAAAAATTTTCCTACTACCCCTTTAATTTCTGTAAAAGATGCATTTGAGCTTATGGATGCACCTGCAATATGTATTGTTTCCTTTCCATCAAAAACTTCACCTATTTCAAAAATTTTCTGTGGAAGATTTCTGTGTTTATTATTTTTTAATGTTTCCATCAGCATGGGTATTAGCCATGTTCTGTAAATGCTCTGGTCCTCTATCACAGGATTCACAATATTCATGGATTCTTCCTTATCAAGGTTAAAAATAAAAAAGTTCCTTTCTGGGGATGTGAATGTTAAATTAATTGTTTCAATGTATCCGAGCCCAATCATAATCCTCCTAAGCCTTTCCTTAACCATTTCAACATTTGATTCTATTCCAATCGAAAATTTTTCCGGCAATGATTTTTCAATTTTGTTAAACCCGTATGCTTTTGCAACATCCTCAATAATGTCAACAGGATGCATTATATCTATTCTATATGGGGGTATACCAACCTCAATTTTTTTCTTTTTCATTGAATATTTGTAACCCATTGATTTAAGAGCGTTTATAATAATCTCTTCATCCATCTTTATGCCCAGCATGTTTTCAATTTCAGTTTTTTCTATTGATAATTTCTCATATTTGAGGTTGGGTAGAACCATTGTTCCTTCTGGATAATTTATATTAACACTTTCATTTTCCATTGATAATTCATTCAACGCAGTTACGGTAAGGTCAAGTGTATTTATAACAGTAAAAAGATCAAGACCTGTGACATCTATAAATACATTCTTTGTTTTTTCCGTCACCTGCGTAAGAGTTCCATTGATAATTGGTGGGAATGAAAGAACATTATTTTCTGAATCTGTGATTACGGGATACATATTAAAATCCTTTAAAAGTTCACCGTATTCAATACCCTTTGGATGATTTTTAATTATTTCCAGTAAATTCATTTTTTTTTGAAAACCCAGAGGAATGAATGAAATTTCTTCTGGTGAGTATGCTGCATACTTGAATGGTGGTTTGACCTTGTCAAGATCGTGAATGCCAATTGCTATTTTTTTTCTATCCCTTCCAACTGTCAAATGCAATTTTTCCTGTAAATCCATAATATCCCTTATTGTTGTATCATTAAGATCCAGATCCCTTATTATTGCTGCACCTATGAATGGCCTTATACTACTAACACTTTTATCAACTTTAAGAAAGATATTAGACTTCTTAACATTATAATTCCTTTCTTCTTGAAATTTGTACTGCCTTATTGCCCTTGAGAGACCAAAGATAGAATAAAGATCCGGCCTGTCAGGATAGAGCTCAAGATCCCAGAATGTATCATCTGCCCTTTTTATATCCACTGCCAACGTCTCAAATATTTCTTCAAGATCATTTATGAAAAGACCTGTTAAGTTTTCAAGTCTTTTTTTATCCACTTTTATAACAACCATATCACTTTAAATTATTGCCAGAAACTATTTTAAACTTGCCATATTTGAATAAAATGTTTTTATTTCTTCCTCTATGTTTTTGCTCCTTTCCATTTCAATGTATTCTTTAAATCTAGGCGCTCTTTTATCAAGAATAATGGCTATTCCCCTGTCTGTTGATGATCTTATCATTCTTCCTATTGCTTGTAAGATTCTCCTGCCTGTTGGGCCATGAACAAGGTATTTATAAACAGTGTTTTTATCCAGTTCTTGAGAATAATACAATTCCATAAGCTTTTGCTTTGCTGAAGGTTTTGGATATGGTATACCTGCAATCACTACAAGTTCAATCTGCCCACCAGGAAAATCCATACCCTCACTTATTCTACTACCAAACACAGAAAAAAACACACCACCATGTCTTTTAAACATGTGAATATTTTTTATAAAATCCCTTTGGGACATATTCGGCGTTTCTTTATAAACGTTTCCAAAAAATGCAATGTCCCTTTCAAGTATTTTACTCATTAAATTATAGCTTGGAAAAAGAACGAGCGAATTATGTTTAGTGTTTATTATTTTTTCAATTAATTTTGCCATTTTTTCCCTTTCATCATCATTTTTTATATCATCAAATTTTGTTGTAACATTATCAATATAGTATACCTTTAAATTATTCTTTGGAAATGGTGATGGATAAATGATCTTTTTTGCAATTTTATTATTAAAAATTAATGATTCATACTCATCCAAAGGCCTGAGTGTCCCAGACATATGTATTGATGCATAAGAATTCTCTATGATTGAAGTAACAGGTTTCGGGTCTATGGCGAAAATCTCAAGCATTAGCTGTTCATCCTTTGTTATTATTCTCGCAGTATCCTTATCTTCATTTAAAAAGAATTCAAGTAAAAATTGACCAAGGTTACCAACAAAAGATCTAGGTAATTGACCTTTTGATAATTTTTCTTCCCTTATTTTTTCTCCATAATCTACAAGAGAATTCAAGAATAATATGAAGTTGTCCATACTTATACCAAAAGCATCCGATAGCATTTGAAGAAGATATTCATTATTCAAAGGTGAATCTTCCTTTTCTTTTAGTAATTTTTCTTCTAAACCGAATAAAGTTTCCCTGAAAATTTCAATAAATTCAGAATATTTTATACCAAATTTATTATCATCACCATAATCCATGATTTCTTTATCTACTGCAGATATTGATTTTAATGTCAAATGCATTGTTCTTTGATTCCTTGCAAAATCTGGAAGATTATGTGCTTCATCAATTATAAGAATTATATTTTCAATTGAGGTATTTACCCATTCAAAAAGTCTCAATCTAATATTGGGATCAAAGAAATATACGTAAGGCATGATTAAAATATCTGCTTCTGAGGACGCAAGTTTCATTGCTTCATAGGCACAAACCTCATCTTCCATTGATCTGTCAACAAAATCTTGTGCAGTTAAAATATTTTCTTTAGCATATAAAACAACATCTTTGCCTTTTTCCAAAAAGTTTTTGTAAAATATGCAAGATTCAACATTTCCATTTTCAACATCTTTTTTTCTTTTTCTGCAGCTAATCGCAAGTTCTTCAGGAGATGCATCAAATATTTTTTCTTTCAGGAATAGCATGCAGTATGAATTCCTGCCTTGGATAGGTACAACTGTAAAACTGTACTCCTTTCTTAATTTCCTTGCCTCTTTTATTACCTGTTCTTGCTGTGAATTTGTTCTTGTTAAATAAAATATTTTCAATTTATTTTTTAATGCAAATTCCAATGAAGGAGCTAAAACAGCAATTGTTTTACCTATTCCAGTAGGTGCTTCTAAAATCAGGTGCCCCTTTTTCTTCAATGTTTCTTCAACATCATTTACGATTTCCCTTTGAAAAGGTCTGTATTCATAAGGAAAATATCTCATTCTTGATCATCTTATGCCAGCGCCGCGGGGGAGATTTGAACTCCCGCTCCCTTTGCAGAGAACCAGCTCTCAAGGCTGGCGCCGTAGTCCGCTTGGCTACCGCGGCTTTAAAAAAGAATGGGCAATTGCATAATAAATCTTTTTGTTTAGAGGAGGTCCTCAAATTCCTTAACAAGTTCAGGATACTTTTTTTGCACAGCATCCAGAAGACTTTTTACAGATATGGATGTTAATTCTACAGAGGATATGGCATCTACGAGTTTATTTAATGTTTCATCTGAAAGTATAGAAAGTTTTTCTTTCGCAAACCAATTCCTTAAATTTTTTCTCTCGAACTTTTCCCTTACTTTCTTTTCATAGTGCTCCTTAAGGAATTCCTTTGATGAATTTCCTGATTTTATTGCTTCATATGCTGCCTCTGCTGCAAGCTTGCCAGAAATACAGGCATTTGCTATACCACCACCAGTTATTGGATCAATAAGTCTTGCAGAATCACCTACAAGCATAACATTATCTGTAACTATCGTTTGAGGCATTTGGCATGTAGATACAGCCCCTGTAATGAGTTCAATTGTTTTTCCCTTCTTAAGACCAGGATGCTTTTCAATGAATTCATCAAGGTATTTTTTTACTTCACCTGGTCTTTTGAGCTTATTCAATGCAACACCTATGCCAACATTCGCTTCATCGCCATTTTTTGGAAATACCCATACATATCCACCAGGTGCACAACTGCCAAGGTAAAAATCCGTGAAATCCTTATTAATATCTATGCCAACCATTCTGTATTCTACACATGAAACAATATCCCTGTCCTTCACCATTGTATTAATCTTTGACCATCTACCTACCTGACTTTCAAACCCATCGGCACCTATTATTATTTTAGCCCTTACTTCAACAATTTCACCCATTCTCCTTATTTTGGCTCCCGATACTTTGCCATTTTCTATTATCAAAGAAATAGCAGGGCTTTTCACCCAAATCTCTGCCCCTTCCCTTGCAGCTAATGCTGCAAGATATTTGTCAAATTTGTCCCTTTCTATGATATAGCCCACTTCATTACCCGCCTTGGCTGCTGAAAGTTTTATGAACGTTCTTTCATCCGGCGGATATATCCTGGCACCTTCAACTTCGTTGGATATCCAGTTTGGCTGTGGTTCAATTTCTACCTCTGGTAACCAGCTTTTTGAGATGCCTTCGCCACACCTAACCGGTGAACCGATATCTGGCCTTTTTTCTATCATTAATACCCTTAAGCCCTTCCTTGAGGCAAACCTAGCAGCAGAGCTACCTCCAGGTCCTGCTCCAATAACAAGTACATCATATTCAAAGGATTTCATTTGAACCACTCCGCAGAAATCGCACCCATCGGACATACTCTAATGCAAAACCCACATTTTGTACATGCTTTTTCATCAATAATAATCCTTGTTTCATCAAGGTACATGCAATTAACGGGGCAAGAACCAACGCAAGCTCCACAGTAATTGCATTTGGAAGTATCAACTTCCATGTATTCACACTCCCTCTGTACCTACTGCATTACCATATCTTTTCCTGTACTCTTCCAAAGTCATTGAGAATTTTTTCTCCACCTCTGTTCTATAAACAGGGCCAGAATTGTATGCGCAGAAAGGTATTACCCTTCCATCCGGTGTTGCATAATGAATTACACATCTTTTAAGTCTTTCAAGATCGTAATTATATTCATCCTGGAAGTGCATTGCCCCAATGAAAAGAGAATCCCAATGAAGCTTTCCAAGGGTATCCTTCGTCCCTTCCTTGAAAACATCAAGAATTTCTTTAATCTTGAAATGAGTAGGTGCTTCATTCTCGTCATAATATTTTTTGAATATCCTGTACAGATAGGGTACAGAAAATACCTTTGACTTCCCATCGAATTTTGCTTCCATAATCTTTGGCCTCAGTTCTTCAATAAGACCATCAACATCTATGAACCTTGTAATTGGTATAACCTTGTTTTTATCATAATCCATAAATAAGTATGTTGCCGTACCGCAATGTGGATGGGATGTAAATGCCACATATGGATGCCTGAACAACTGGGATGCAAGTTCTGAAAAAAGAGCTGCAACGGGTATGGGGAAGAAGTCCTTTTTCTCAAAATATGTTGTCTGTTTTAAAAGATCTTTGATCAAATCACCTTGCGTATATCTACCAACAATTAACTCATCCTGTGGAATCCTGCCAGCAAATGAAACAGGCTGAAAATTTACTGACCTGATAACATCAAGATTTTTTAGACCAAAATCAATGATCTGCCCAACTTCATCATCATTTACTCCTTTTACTATCACTGGAACCAAAACTGTGGCTAGTGGTTTTGGTTTTGTGTGCCTCAGATATTCTATTGCTTGAAGCTTTTCCTTTAGAAAACCAGGTCTGCCTCTTGTTTTTATATAGGTCATATCCTTGAAACCATCAAATTGAAGATATACTGTATGAAGACCTGCATCTAGCATATTCTGTGCAAAATCTGGTTCATGTGCAATTCTAACACCATTTGTTGCTACCTGTATCTGTGCAAAACCGAGCTCCTTTGCTTTTTTAATTACATCAAGGAACTGTGGGTATATTGTTGGTTCACCACCTGCAAACTGTACAGCAGGAGTAGGAACAGGTTTTTCATTTCTCAAAACCTCCATCATATGAACAATCTGTTCAAATGATGGTTCATAAACATATCCTGCGGCATTAGCATTTGCAAAACATATGGGGCACTTTAGATTGCACCTATTTGTAAGATCAATGTTTGCCAGTGACGTGTGACTATAATGAAGTGTACATAAACCGCAATCGTATGGGCAATCTGATCCACTGATTTGGGGATTTTGAACACCTATGCCATCAAATGCAAAATTTTCATAGCGCAAATATGTTTCAACATCCCCAAAATAAATATCTTTAAATTCACCATGCTCGGGACATGTTTTCTTGTACATTACTTTTCCATTTTCTTCGTAAATTGTTGCTGGTATCACTTTCTTACAAACGGGACAAATTGAGAGCGTTTCCTTTGGTAAACCCTTTTTTAATTTAGAAGGTTGTATTATATACATGAAATTACACCTTGTTCAATAAATATTAAAAAAATCAATATAATGGTTTTGTCTACTTTTTTGCTACAATCCTCGATGACGGACAATAGTTACTAACCGGACAAATATCACATTTAGGACCCTTAGGTCTGCAAATACTTTTTCCAAATTCAACTAGTAAAGAATTTATTGTTTTCCAGTACCTTCTATCTATTATTTTCATCAGTTCCAATTCCGTTTCCTCAGGAGTTCTTGTTTTTACCCATCCTAGCCTGTTTGATATCCTGTGTACATGTGTGTCAACCGCAATGTAATCCTTGCTAAAAGAAACTGAAAGAACTATATTTGCAGTCTTTGTCCCTACACCTGGCAATTTTAAAAGCAGATCCTTTTCCTTCGGGACATTGCCAGCATAATCATCTAGGATTATCCTTGCAATTTCCTTAATCCTTTTTGCCTTTTCCCTATAAAATCCTATTGGTTTCAATAAAATTTCAAGATCTTCATTTTTTGCATTTACTAGGTCATTAAGATTAGGGTATTTTTCAAAAAGGCGTCTTGAAACAGTTGCTGTTGTTTCATCCTTTGTCCTCTGTGAAAGAACGGTCGATATTAATACTTTCCAAGGCTCATTATATGGAATTTTATGAGGATTTATTTTTTCCATTAGTATTTTAATTACTATTTCTATTTTTTTATCCATACTATTTCACCTGAATGCGTATGCAGGGCATGGACCGATACATTTGGTACAGTGTATGCATCTTTCTTCATTTATCCAAACCTTACCATTCTTCAGATATAGTGCATCTTTATCGCATCTACCAGTGCATATACCACACCCAACACATTCCTCAGATTCATATATTATCTGTATGCCAATATCAATGAATCTTTTATCTATAATAATTTTATTATTAATTTCATAAGAATTTTTGGGTAAAATATTCATCATATTTTTTAATCTAACTAAATCAATTACATTGTTAGCTTTTATTTCAAACCTCGTCCCGTAATCAATTTTCTCTATCTCAAGTGAAGTTCTTTTAAATCCATCAAAACCAAATCTACTTTTCAAGAATTTCGGAAGTAAATTCCATCGCCATAAACCATAGGATACCCATTCATCTGGAATATTATTCTTTTTAGCATAGCTTTTCAAAAACTCCTCCCATTTTTGATATTCTTTATAATTGTTCTTGACAATGTTTAAATCACCTAAGTCTTGTGATGGGCACATAAAACAACCCGTTCTCCAAAGGCCATTATCATACCAAGGATTATATTCAAGGCCATGCTCGAATATATAAATCCATACCATAAGTGAATTCCAATTCTGAATGGGACTTATTCCTATTTGATTTGGCACCCACCTATTTTCCCAAATCTCTCCACTGTTTGATCTTGTTTTGCTTTCATATGCCCTCTGACCTATGATCATGTATATTGGGCCATTTGAATGTTCCTTAATGTATCTTGTTGTCGGACCGAGTTTGCAAACTTTGCAACACCATCTATAATCTCGACCTGGTGGACCAAAATGATCAAGATTTAAAAAAAATGCTTTACCTGCATCTATTATATCAAGATCAAGCTGGAATTTTTCAGCTGTTTTTTTAACATATTCTATTGTTTCTTTGAATTCAAGTCCAGTGTTCAAAAATACTGTTTTGAACTTTATTCCAGACCTTATTGCAAGATGCAATGCCACAAGGCTGTCTTTTCCACCACTAAATGAAACAAGTGTATTTTTTCCATCCAATTTTTTAATCATTTCAACAGATTTTTCTTCTCTGTATTTCATATAATTTCTGTTTGCTTCAATTATTTTTTTTATATCCCCTTTTTTATCAGGTATTTTAATATCATCCATTAGAAACTTTACTTTAACTGCCATCCCCTTTTCAATTTTTTCATTTTTTGATATTCTTGAAATACCCAGTGCAATGGGTATTTTATTATCATTAACAATAAATACATCCCTGTCCTTTTTTACATAATCTCCTATCTTTATTATTCCGGGTGCCATTAAATTGTTCCCCTTTTTTATTGATTCAATTGCAACGGGGTCTGCCTGTATGAAAATATCTTTTAAATGTTCCTTTGCAACAACATAAAAATGTGGTCTGAGTGCTACCCTTAGATTATTAAAGTCATGCATAACAGTAGCAATAACATAACCGCCTACGATTATTTCTTCGGATCTATCAGGACCAGGAATTCTATTCAATACGATTACTTTCTCAGAAAAAACTTCTGAAAAATTTATTTTTAAAATATCTTTGAATGATTCATCGAGTATTTCCATATCCCCTTTTAATGGAAATTTAAAATCGCCTGGAGGTGTCACATTAACCTTTCTTGATTCAGAATTGCAAATATCACATTTCTTCCCCAATATGGGTACGTTGCAATTATCACACCAGTTCAAATTTATTTTCCCAAGAAACACTACATTAGACACGTAGAACAAAAAAAGGATGAAGGATAAAAATATTTTTAGCCAAATAGGGGTATCTTTGATTTTTCACTAGGCCTAGGCGAAGAAATGTAAAGAATCTGATAAATAAAATGGTATACAGCTTACAATTTCTGTGTTGCCAAAAATCTTGCAAAGCTAAGTATTGAAAGAATAAGTATACCTTTTGTAATTACATTTTTATTGATCCCCCCCCCATATTTTTTTCTGGTTTATGTCTATTTTCATAATGTTTTTCAATTCAAAATGTATCATTAGAGCTGCAAGAAATCCTAAAGAAGCTGAGCATGTGAAAAGGACTGCAATACTAAAGAAAATGGTAGATAAATTACCCTCCCAATACTTCACAGCCCATCACTTATGCCAAGTGCTTTTTCTACTTTATTTCTGGTTATAACGTTTTGAAGAATTACTGCACCAAGTAGATGGCAATAACCTGTACCTGTTTCTAGAATAATTTTAGAAAGTACTACCAGAGTTATTAGCAATGTCAATGATTGGATAAGCAATGATACTATAAATATAATTAATCCCAAAGACAACAATGCAATACCTATGGTAATTCCCTCACTGTACCCCTTTGTCTGTCTGCCCTGGCACTTATGAATGTTGTAAAAATAGCTGAAGAACCGTAGTATATTGCAAATAATATGCCAATAATCCAAGAACTAAATGATTTTTACACAGAAAGTAATGTAATCAAAACTAGAAAAAAAATACTCCACCATTGATAAAATGACCTAAAAATATGAACAATGCAGCTTTATTTTCAAATTTAATTTCAATCATAGATAATCTATATATAGATAAATTATTTATATCTTTTTCCTTCAAACTAAAAATTTAAATTCTAATTTAAAAATGAAAAAATTTTATACGAAATAGCTTTTACCTTCAAACAATGGATAAATCATTGTTCCATTTAGAGAAAATTTTCCTGAATTTAGGGGTGAATTTTAAGAATGGTATATGAGATTTCAGAAGAAAAGAAATTAATTTTAACACAAATGGAAGAATTTGCAAAAAAGAAAATTGAGCCAATAGCTAAAAATATAGATATTGAGGACCATATACCAAATGAATTTTATAAAGAAATGCAGGAATACGGGCTTCTCACATTAACAATACCCGAAAGCTATGGTGGTTTGGGTCTTGACATGTTTACTTATTCTAAAATACTCGAAATTGTTGGAAGATATTCTGGGGGCCTTGCACTAAGTATAGAGGCACATAATAGTCTTGGTCTAAACCATATATATCTTTTTGCATCAGAAGAAATAAAAAAAATGGTTATAGAATATACAATAAAGCATGCTAGACCTGTTGCATGGGCACTTACAGAACCATCCTCAGGAACTGATGCTAAGAATATGTCAACAACTTATAAAAAAGAGGGTAAACACTATATTATTAATGGATCTAAAATATTCATAACACATGGTGTAAGTTCAAAATACATTGTTTTGATGGCAAAAGGTGATCAGGGCATAAATGCATTTCTTATAGATGGGGATTCTCCAGGTCTCGAAAGGAATAAAATAAAGGATAAGCTAGGTGTAAGGGGAAGTGATACTGCAGAATTGATTTTCAATAATTTTTTAGTTCCAGAAGAACGTTTGATAGGAAATCCTGGTGAAGGATTCAAGCAGGCAATGAAAATATTGGAAGGAGGGAGAATTGCAATAGCTGGAATAGCACTTGGTTTGGCTGAAGCATCATTAAATTCAAGCATAGAATATGCCAAGGAAAGGAAGGCCTTTGGAACAACGATTTCACAGTTTGAGGGCATACAATTTTATCTTGCAGATATGGCAACAAATATTCAGGCAGCAAGATTACTTATAGAACATGCCGCAGAACTTTACGATAAGGGAATACCTGCTAGAAAAGAAATTTCAATGGCAAAATATTTTGCAAGCCAGGTAGCTATGGATGCAGCCAGAACAGCAATACAGATTCACGGTGGGTACGGATATTTCAGAGATTTTGGCATAGAGAGATATCTAAGGGATTCAAAGTTAATGGAAATAGGGGAAGGGACAAATGAAGTGCAAAAGATGATAATAGCAAAAGAGTTATTAAAATAAAATGGAGGTATGAAAAATGGGAAATAGAGTGGCGATGATCGCAGGAGGAATGACACAGTTTGCGAAATCTAGAAAGGATTCCACGCAGGAAGAACTTGTCATGGAAGCAGCTAAAATGGCATTGTTTGAAAATGATCTGAAAATAGATCCACTTGATGTAAAGAAAATGATTGATGGTACAATAGTGAGCTATTTTTCTGATCATTTTGAAAGACAGTTACTTTTCGGTGCAATCATAAGAGACTATATTGGTTTTAATCCCATACAGAGCGCAAGGATAGAAGGTGGTGGTGCTACAGGTGGATTGGGCCTTAAAGCAGGGTATGAAATGGTAAAATCAGGCGATGCAAGCCTTGTACTTGTAATGGGTTTTGAAAAAATGTCAGAAGTAAGTACAAGCAAGGGGAATGAATTTATTGCGCTAGCATCGGATACAGATTTTGATTTTCCCGTAGGTGGCTATTATTCTGCATATTATGCAGCTATGGCAACCAGATACATGTATGAATTTGGTATTACTGAAAAACAGATGGCAAAGGTGGCTGTAAAGAATAGAAACAATGCTCAGTACAATTTCTTCGCTCAAACAAATGCAAAGAATCCATATGCAACAAAAAGTACATCCGGTTTCATAACAATATATGATGTATTGAAGTCAGATATGATTTCAACACCTCTGAAGAGGCTTGATTGTTGCCTTATGAGCGATGGTGCAGCTGTAGCACTCCTTGCAGATGAATCTATTGCCAAGGAATTGACAGATAAACCTGTAATAATTGAAGGTGTTGGCAATGGTACAGATACAATGAGGCCAGCTGATAGACCAACAACTGTTGGAGGTCTTATAAAAGATGATCTTCTGCTTCCACATGAAAAACCAGAATGGTATGAAGATATGGTTTATCCAGGGTTGCATTCATTCAGGGCTGGGAGAAAGGCTGCAAAAATGGCATATAAAATGGCTGGCATTACAAATCCCCTTGAACAAATAGATGTTGTAGAGCTCCATGATGCCTATACATCTAGTGAACTTCAAACATATGAAGATCTTGGTTTAGCAAGGTATGGTGAAGGAGGAAAACTAATTGATTCTGCTCCATTTGATGATGAAAAAGGTGTTTTCAAAGAGATTAATCCGAAGCTTGCAAACAGAATTCATGTAAATCCATCGGGTGGTTTGCTTGGTTGCATGCATGCAGTTGGTGCTACTGGAATAATGCAAGCTGTAAGTGTTATGTGGCAGATCCAGGGAAAAATAGAGAAATTTTATGGAAGTGACAAGCTTCAGGTTAAAGATGCAAAGAGAGGCCTTGCCCATAGCCATGCAGGAACAGGTAGTGATGTTACTGTTTTTGTATTAGGTAGGGGATGGTAAACATGTCTGTTGGAGAAAAATATGTTTCAAAAAATAAAAATCCATTAATAGTAGACTTCCCATATTCTATACTGTACAAACATACATTTGGTGAGGTTTCACCATTTTTTGTAGGTCTGAAAAACAAGAAACTTCTCGGAACTGTTTGCAGAAACAAGGAAAAACACAAGAATGGAAAAGATTTACTTTTCCTGCCACCGAGGGCTGATTGTCCAGAATGTATGGCTGAGATTACGGAATGGGTAGATCTTACAGATGCAGATATTAGAATTTATACATTTACAACAGCATATTTTGCAGGTGAAACATTTCTTAGTAGAGTTCCATTCACACTCATAAACATAGATGTTCAGGGATATGACAATTCATATTCTAAATTAACAAGCACTCTTGTAATAAATGAACCCGGTGAAATAAACATTGAACAGAAGGATATAAGAATAGGAATGAAAATTAAGCCGAAATTCAAGGATGTTTCACTTGAAAAGGTGGATGCTTCAACATTATACTTTGTTCCAGCTGAAAAATAAAAAACCTTAAAAAGAGAAAAAGCTTTCAGGTATCTTACAAGCCGGAAGGTGTGATTTAAAATGGTAAGGAAACCGGGTAGAATGTACAGGAAGATTACGGGTCCTGCATACACAAGAAAGGAATACATATCAGGAATTCCGCAACCAAGGATTCATGAGTTTGAGCATGGTGATTTGAAAAACCAGTTCAGGTTCGGATATGTTCTAAATTTAATTGCAGAAGAGGATTGCCAGATTAGGCATACTGCTCTTGAAGCTGCAAGGGTAGCGGCAAATAAGTATCTAATGACTTCTCTAGGTGGAACAAACTATTATTTGAAAATAAGGGTTTATCCACATCATGTGCTCCGGGAGCATAAAATGGCAACAGGTGCCGGTGCTGATAGGATATCTAGTGGTATGAGTTTAGCATTTGGCAAACCTGTAGGCACAGCTGCAAGAGTAAAATCTGGTGAAACAATCCTTTTTGTTAGAGTTGATGAAGAAAATATTGGAAAGGCAAAGGAAGGTTTAAGAAAAGCAATGATGAAATTACCCACACCTTCCAGAATAGAGATACTTCCTCTCAAGGGACAGGAATCTGGTTAAACTCTCTCAGCAGAAAATTTTTTTCATCATCTTTTAATGCTTTCAAATTGGTGGAAATTAAAAGGACACCTTTTCCAGCGCTTACAATATCCTTCACTGTTGTTAATGCCCTTGCAAGATTTTGGAAGCCATTGCTTGCACTTAAAAGTTCTATACCCTCAAGAAGTATTACGCCCTTTGTATTATTTTTTATAAAATCGTTAATGTTATTAGCAATAATGGTCAAATCTGTTGGCTGCAGGGATGAAAAATCTTTCCTATTATCCAACCCTACCTTGGAAAGCCATATGAATTTAACATTTTTTGCCGTATCATAGAAGGAAATACTCTCAGGATGGGTTCTTGTTATGCATAGACCATTAGAGCCCCTTGATACAGCTTGCTTGAAAATATTGTAACTTTCAACAGGCTTTTCTTCATCAATCAAATATGATTCTCCAAATTTTAAGGTTAAAGATGGCTTTTGTCTTTGATTTTTATTCATTATTATCTTTAGCTTCTTTTCATAGGATTTTACAATAGAATCAATATCATCTTTTCCTATACTTTCTTTGTTTGATATATTCTTTAAATCATCTAAAAGTTTCAGGAAAAGTGAATAAATCATATCATTTTTTTGATTGTCCATAAAAAATAATCATTAACAAGGTATGTATAAATTTTTCTTTAATCCGTAAATTTCCAATTTTTGGATAATAGGTATCTGAAATTTTTCAATTATTTGTTTTATTTTTCTTGTTATTTCTGTCTTGATCCATTGATCTCATATCTTTATCTCATGTATTCTTTTTACATGTAATATTACATACATAGCCGTCTAAACAAATGCTGATGGTAGTATAGGTATCCTTTCCCTCACCATGCTTTATGTCCCTTTATTGGGCTTATTTTTATTGAATGTTTTATTCTCAAAACCATAGACCAGAACTATATGTGTATCTTTTTCGAACTGCTTTGCAGTTTTAATGAGCGTCTTTTTCCTATAAAAACTTCAGTTATTCAGCAAAATTATTTTTAATTTTTTCCATTGATGAAAGTACAGTATCTTCTCAAAGAATATCTGAATTTTACTGCTTCCCTCAAACTCCAAACCCCAACCATAAAATTTTAAGTCTGTTTTTGCAATATTTTAAATATTAGGTTTGAAATTATCATCATGGTGAAGAGGTATGAAATCTCTCTTAAAGGATGTATTATCCAAATCCTACACAAATGAAAATCTTTATAAAAATCAAGAAAAAGTTACGGAAACAGAAGAAGATAAGGAACTTGAAGAAATTTTAAAGGGTCTTAAAACTGTAATAAGAATAATCGGGTGTGGTGGTGGAGGATCAAACACAATCACTAGAATAATGGAGGAAGGAGTGGTAGGTGCTGAATTAATAGCTGCAAATACAGATGCTCAACACCTGCTGATTACAAAGGCACAGAAAAAAATATTACTGGGTAAAAGAACAACAAGAGGTCTTGGTGCGGGTGCAATTCCTCAGATAGGTGAAGAGGCGGCAAGGGAGGCCGAGGATAAAATTAGGGAAGTACTTCAGGGCTCAGATATAGTATTCATCACCTGTGGGTTGGGTGGTGGCACAGGCACTGGTTCAGCACCTTTTGTTGCTAAAGTAGCAAAAGAACTTGGTGCATTGACAATAGCTGTTTGTACCCTTCCATTTGCATCAGAGGGCAGATCAAGGATGGAAAATGCAACCTACGGTCTGGATAAGCTCAGAGAAACATCAGATACAGTAATTACAATACCGAATGATAAACTTTTAGAGATTGTTCCTAGAATGCCACTAAATGATGCATTTAAGGTTGCTGATACCGTTTTAATGAGGGCCATTAAGGGGCTTACAGAGATGATCACTAAGCCAGGTCTCGTAAATCTAGATTTCAACGATTTAAGAACCATTATGAAAGATGGTGGAGTTGCGATGATTGGTGTTGGTGAAAGTGAATCACCAGGAGATGAACGTGCACAGGAAGCATTAAACGATGCTATAAACTCTCCGCTCCTTGAAGTCGATATTTCATCTGCAACAGGTGTTCTAGTTCATGTTATTGGGGGTCCCGAAATGACTGTATCAGAAGCCCAAACAATAGTTGAAGAGGTTCATAAGCGTGTTGGGGATAAGGCAAGGATAATATGGGGTGCCGCTATAGATCCTGATTTTGAAGGAAAGATTAATGTAATGATCGTAGCCACAGGCGTTAAATCAAAACAGATCATGGGCAAAATTACGGAGCAGGAGTTAAGGGAAAGGCATGGAGTAGACGTGATCAAGTGATTTTTAATAACGGATAGGTGATAAATACATGTATAATGGTCCACTTGAAAAGATAGACGATTTTAGATGGAAAATACCAAAAACATACAAAAAAGGTATGCGTGTAGATGGTATTATATTTGCATCCGAGCATATGATAGAAGAGATTAAAAAGGATAATGCTCCAGAACAGGTAGCAAATGTTGCATTTCTTCCGGGCATTATAAGGGCATCATACGCAATGCCAGATATCCACTGGGGCTATGGATTCCCCATTGGTGGCGTTGCAGCATTTGATTATGACGAGGGGATAATCAGCCCTGGTGGCGTAGGATATGATATAAACTGTGGTGTAAAAATGTTGAGAACAGATCTAACAATAAAAGATGTTCAACCAAAAATAAAAGAACTCATTGATGCAATATTCAAGGAGGTTCCAAGTGGGGTTGGATCCGAGGGAAAAATAAAATTAAACAGGAACGAATTAAATAATGTCCTTGCAGAAGGCGCAAAATGGGCAGTCTCAAATGGATTTGGCTGGGAAGAAGATCTTGAAAGAATAGAAGAAAATGGTAGGATATCTAATGCTGATCCTTCAAAGGTATCCGATAAGGCAAAGTCAAGGGGTGCTCCACAACTAGGTTCTTTAGGTGCGGGAAACCATTTTCTCGAAGTCCAGGTTGTGGATAAAATATACATACCTGACATTGCTAAAAAATTCGGCATAACAGAAGAAGGGCAAGTAACAGTGATGATACATACTGGTTCAAGGGGTCTGGGTCATCAGGTAGCAACGGATTATATAGAGATCATGGAAAGTGCTACAAAAAAATATAATATTCAATTACCAGACAAGCAGCTGGCAAGCGCACCTATACATTCTAAGGAGGCACAGGATTACATTTCAGCAATGGCGGCAGCTGCAAATTTTGGATTTGTAAACAGGCAGATGATCAATCACTGGGCAAGAACTGCTTTTGAAAAGATATTTAATGCATCTCCCGAAGACCTTGGTATGCACGTGATATATTCCCTTGCACATAACATTGCTAAAATAGAAGAGTATGAAATTGATGGCAGAATAAAAAAGGTAATTGTTCACAGGAAGGGTGCTACAAGGGCCTTTCCAGCGGGACATCCTGGTCTCCCAAAAATTTATATGGATATAGGGCAGCCTGTCCTAATACCAGGAGATATGGGAAGGGCATCATATTTACTTGTTGGAACAGATCAAGCATTGCATGAAACATTTGGCTCTACGTGTCATGGAGCAGGCAGAATATTATCAAGAAATGAAGCGCTTAGGAGGTACAGGGGCGACCAGGTAAAAAGGGATCTATTACAGAAAGGCATATATGTAAAATCGGCGAGTTCAGATGTTGCTGCAGAAGAGGCACCAGGTGCGTACAAAAATGTTGATGACGTTGTAGAGGCTGTACAGGGTGCAAATATTTCAAAAATAGTGGTAAGGATGAGGCCTATAGGAGTAATGAAAGGCTAAAAAATGTAAAAAAAATCAAAGAAATAGGATAAAATGAAGGCTATAAGCATTGAAAATATGAATGGAGTCTGGTACTTTATCCATTCACCATTTTCATAAAGATGCGTGAAAATATAATTTAATTTTTTTTCAGCTTTATTTTTAATATTTTTAATCAACACATAAATCATAAAAATTATTGCATTGATTATAGCAGCATAAAAAATGACCTCCAATGAATAAGGAAAGACAATGGAAACTATCTCTCTATTAGAGTAAAAATTTGTAAAAAGTTGTGGATAAAGAGGATTTAAAAGTGTAATAGCCATTATTGCCCTAGCATCAGCCTTACCACCGATTGCGCCAAAACGGTATAAATATTTATAGGCAAGAAGAAGAACACCATCAACAAATAAAAATTTATGTTCATTTGTAAAGAGAAGCAATATAAGAAGTGTAATGAAAAAAATCAATTCAATATATTTTTCATAATATTTAATATCAATAAACCATAAAAAGAATATGAGCATCAATACTATTAAATAAAATAAATCTGAAGTATATTCTAAAATTAAAAATATGGATGCAATAATTCCCATAAATAGCCATAAAAAACTTGTAATTTCCCTATCCTTTAAATCCTGATAAGAACCTATACCAAGGAATATAACCCCCGTTATAAACTTTAAAACATTTAACAAATCCATTAATTTGACATGAACATTTAATGATTTTAATTTATCATTTTTTAAATGAGAAAAATTTAAATATTATTACTCATTTGAGTAATAAGGTGATGTAAAATGTTTGGACAAAGTTGGTATGGCGGTAGAGGAAGAGGTTGGGGAGCTACACTTGGATATTGCCCTTGGACGGGCATGCCTAGAGGTTGGAGATGGGGATATGGATATTATCAAGGTGCACAGTACAATCCTTATCAGGGATACTATAATCCAGGCCAGTATTATCAACCAGTTACACAGCCATTCAATACCCAAGATGAAAAAACAGCCCTTGAGAATGAATTAAAATACCTCCAGGAAAGAATGGATGAAATAAGAAAAAGACTGGATGAATTGAAAAAATAAACTATTTTTAGCATAAATTTATTTATTTTTTTGTATTGTCCTGATTGGTGATTATTAAATGAGAGTATGTATAGCCACATCTGGACCAGGTGGCTTAAAAGATTATGTAAGCCCAAATTTTGGAAGATGCCCAACATTCACGATTATTGATCTTGAAGGGGAGATTGTAAAAAATGTGGAAGTAATTCAGAATCCAGGTGCTTATGCTGGAAGTGGTGCGGGTATTCAGGCAGCACAAGCTGTAGTAAATTCCGGATGCAATGTTTTGATCGCAGGTGCAATTGGACCTAATTCATTTCAAGTTTTATCTATGGGTAGAATAGATATGCGTGATTGTCCCCCCATGCCAGTTGAAGATGCAATAAAGGCGTTTTTATCAGGAAAACTTCAACCATCCACAGGAATGGGATATGGCCCAGGTCATGGTAGAGGTGGTAGGGGCATGGGTGGTGGAAGAGGTATAGGAAGGGGAAGGGGTGGCGGTGGTCCCTGGTGATGAGCCAGTATGAAGATTGCCATAACGGGTGGAAAAGGTGGAACAGGTAAAAGTACAGTCGCAATAAATTTAGCAACGCTATTATCAAAGAAAATTAAGGTTACGCTTGTAGATGCAGATGTTGAATGCCCTAACGATCATATTTTATTATCAAAGAATTTAGGAAATGAAGAAAAAAGCTGGATTTTTAGGCCCAAATTCAATTATTCAAAATGCACAAAATGCACATTGTGCAGGGAAAATTGTTCTGAAAATGCAATAGTAATGTTCAAGGAGGGTTACCCTTTTCTTATGCCCACATTGTGTTCAGGATGCAGAACTTGCCAACTTGTTTGTCCAGCAAATGCTATAGATGATGATAAAAAAATTATTGGTAGTACGTATGTAACAGAAATAAATGAAAATTTAAAACTAGTAACTGGAATGCTTAAGGAAGGGGAAGAAAGATCTTATCCTCTTGTATTATCCACAAGAAAAAGAGCTGAATCTGTTGATTCTGAGTTAAAGATTTTTGATACCTCAGCGGGCACAGGAAATCATGTTGCTGCAGCATTAGAGAATGCGGCATTTGCAATAGTGGTTACAGAACCAACCCCTCTTGGGATACATGATTTAAAAATGATAATGAATCTTCTTAGGAAACAGGGTATCAGGGGATATGTAATTATTAACAGGTACGATCTTGTTGATGAGATACCTGATATTGAAGGTCTTGAAATAATAGGAAAAATTCCGCTAAGTGATGAAATTGTTAAAAGTTATGTAATGGGAAAACCAGTTGTAACAATATATCCTGATAGCAAAGCATCACAAGAATTTGAAAGAATATCAAGAAAAGTGGAGGACTTATTATGGCAGAAATAGTAATAGCGAGTGGAAAGGGTGGTGTGGGTAAAAGTACTGTGTCATCATCATTATCAGTGTTATTATCACATAAAAATTTGGCAATAGTTGATGCTGATGCTGAAGCACCGAACCTACATTTAATATTTAACGTTGAAAATTGGGAAAAAGAAATTGAATACAGGGAAAAGAGCATTGCAGTAATTGATTATTCTGGATGTGTACAGTGCATGCTTTGTCAGAATGTATGTACATATGAAGCAATAGAAAAGATTGATAATTTTCCAAAAGTAAAGGATTTCATTTGTGAAGGTTGTGGTGCATGTAAAATAATATGTCCAAAGAATGTAATAACCATAAAGAAAAACAATCTTTCAGGATGGATTAGGATAGGAAAAACAGTTTACGGTCCTTTCGTTAGCTCTGAACTTGATGTTGGACAATCAAATTCAGGAAAACTTGTTACAGAGGAAAAGAATATTGCAAGGAACTGGATAAAAAATGGTATTGTAAAAAATTTAATAGTGGATTCTGCAGCTGGCATAGGCTGTCAGGTAATTGCCTCAATGAGCGGTGCCACACATGCAATTTTGGTAGCCGAACCTACAAAATCAAGCCTTAGCGATATGGAAAGAGCTTTTTATCTGGCTGAACATTTCAGGATTAAATCATTTATTGTAATTAATAAGTTTGATCTTAACCCAGATTTCAGAGATATTTTTGAATTTGCAAATAAGAATGATTTAGAGATAATTGGAAAAATACCTTACGATAAGAATGTAGCTAAATCTATGGTTTATAGAAAAACACTTGTAGAATTTAGTCCAGAATCTCCAGCAGCCAAGGCCATGGTTGAAATTTCTAAAAATGTAGAAAATTTATTGGATTAGTCCAATTTCTTGATCAGGATCATGGCAATTAAAGGTCCTATGGAAAGGGAAATAAATGCAAATGCTATGTTTCCTGTAAATGTTATTATATAACCAATAACTATTGGTACTATTATTGAACTCGGTTGTGAAATCATATTTGCAAGACCCATTGATGTTGCCTCTTTACCCTTTGTAATTTCAGAAATATAAGTATCCAAGGGTGTTCTATAACCGAATGCAATAAACCCCAATATAAATGTAAAAATATAAATTAATGAAAGAGGTAAAAATGGATAAATTAAAAGGATTAAAAAGAAAAGAAAAAGAAAGATTCCAGATATTTCCTTCCTCTTTTTCATTATATCTGAAATATAACCTGAAATAGGTATAGAAATAACTGCACCTATTGAAAATATTCCTGAAATTATCCCTGCCTGAATGAGATCAAGATTGAAATGCTCATGAATTAGTAAAAACAAATAAGAAGAAACGCCCCACATGGCCCAAAAACCGAAGAATCTTACAAATGATGCAATTAATGATGTTTTGTTTATTGCTCCTTTCTTGCTTTTAAATGAAACACGCCTTATAAAGAATAAAGGGAATGCGATCAAAAAAGTTAAAAATGAGCTGTACACATATACCAATTGCCAATCAAATTTTTCTAAAAATGATGGAACTATAAAATTTGATAGTAACAGTGCAAGTGGCCCTACTGTATTTAAAAAACCAATCGATGTACCTCTGAAAGAGCTATTTCCCTCTGAAACGAGTTTTATTGCACCTATATAAGTAGGTGCAGATACTATTCCCATCAAAAGCATCAGGATTATTGCTTCTAAAAAATTCGTTGAATATGAAAAAAGAAGCATTAAAATTCCAAGAAAAGTAAGGGAAATTGCAACTATCCTGTATCCAAATTTGTCCACTAAATAGCCGAAGGGTAAATTCGCAAAAGCATAACCTAAATAAAAAGAGGAAAGTATGATTGAAGAAATAAAATAATTAATGTGAAAATAATTTGTAATGGGAATTATGGTGATACTGTAAATAAGCCTTACAAGTATTTCTGGAAATGTAATAAACCATGCTAGTAAAATGATAACATATTTATTTTTAGATATGTTCACATATTTCTATAAACAATATATAATTATAAATCTTTTTTAAAGAAAAAAATTTAAACGATTATTGTTATCTTGAACTATGGCAGATTATAATAATTTAAAAGTCTGGCTTGATGGTGAAATTATTGAATACAAAGATGCAAAAGTACCTATTCTCACTCACTCCCTACAGTATGGCTCGGGTATTTTTGAAGGTATTAGGGCATATGACACTGTAAATGGTCCTGCCATTTTCAGGTTGGATGATCATATTAATAGATTTTTCGGATCTGCTAAAATATATTACATGAATTTAAAATTCTCATCAGAAGAAATTAAAAATGCAATTATTAATGTTGTTAAAGCAAATGATCTAAAAAGCTGTTACATAAGACCATTCGCATTTTACAATGATGATAGCATAGGACTTTCACCATTCAATAAAAAAATAAGTGTTTTTATTGCGGCTGTACCATTCAAGGAATATTTGACAGAACTAAATGGTGTTAGGTGCAAAATTTCTTCATGGAAAAGAATAAGTTCTAACATTCTTCCAGTAAAGGCAAAGGCAAGTGGTAATTATTTGAACTCAATAATTGCGCATCTTGAAGCAAGATATTCTGGATACGATGAAGCAATAATGCTTGCAGAAAATGCAAATATAGCCGAAGGACCAGGGGAAAATATTTTTATTGTAAAGAACAGAAAAGTAATATCACCAGGTACAAACTCTGATATACTTGAAGGTATAACAAGGGACACGGTATTAAAAATATCTAAAGATCTTGGTTATGAAGTTTTGGAAAGAGATATGCATAAGGAAGAACTTTACATCAGTGATGAGGTATTCTTTTCAGGTACTGCTGCTGAAATAACACCCATTGTAGAAATAGATGGAATAAAAATAGGTGATGGAAAACCTGGCAATATAACACTTTCTATAAAAGAAAGATATATGGAAATTGTTCACGGAAAAATAAAAGCTTATTATAATTGGCTTACATTCATTTGATACATATGAAAGGAATCAGATTCAGTGACGAAGATGATTTCAATGAAATGCATGATACAATAAACATCCTTGTCCTTGAGAATTATGAAAAACTTGTGCGTTATTTTATAAATTCTTTTTCTAATATGAATCTTAAAATGCAGGTGAAAGATAGTGAAATTGTTGGTGAGCCAAGGATATGCAGGATAGCATTCCCAGATGCAATAATATCAATGGATATTAATGTAAATATAAATGCATTGAATTTGAGAAGAGAAATAATCCTAAAAGTGGCTGTGGAGATTAAGAGTCATATTAAGAGCTTCGGTGAAACACTCAGGCAATTACAAATCTATAAAGATTGCATAGGTTCCTCTAACTATCATGAGATAAAGAGAAAACTTGGAATGGGTTTAGATTATAAATATTCCAAATTTGTTTATTTAGTTACGCCGGACCATAGGTTTGATGATGCATTTAAAGGTCAGGGGTTTGAGGTCCTTGATCCTTCTTTTTTTGGTGATGTTTCAATTGACTCAAATAATCAGAAACAAATTGATAATTTTTGAATATGAAATTTTGTCAGCTACTCCTCGCTAAAGCTTAGGAGCTTGTTGCTGGTCTCCCCTCCACCCGTGAGTGGAGTTTCATTGAAACGCAACGATTGGCTGGCTGAAAACAGCCTGAAGTACTCAGATTTATTAAGCACTTCAATGTTCCTTGAGGCATTCAGATCCGCATGAAGCTCGAAAACACAATTCTTGCATCTGAATACTGAACCATGCCTGTTATTTTTATCTATATAGCCACATCTCGAACATTTCTGTGATTTATGCTTCGGATTTATGTATATTAAATACTTACCAGCATCCTTTGCCTTGTATTCTATGAAACTCTGAAGCTCAGATGGTGACCATGATCCAAGCATACTCCTGAATCTTCTGCTGTATCCATTCTCTCTCATATATGCGGGATTTAATGCTTCAAGAGCAAATACATCATAGGAAAGTAAAACTATTATCTTTAAGATCGTTTGATTTACATCATGCACGAACTGTCTCTCTTCCGCTCAATTTTTTCAATTTTCTGTGAGCGGAACGAGTGCCTAAGTGCTGTAATTTTCTTTTCATGTACTGATATCTTCCATTCACTTCCCTTAAATGCTTGCTATTGAAAAATATATTGTTTGATAATACTGCTATGTTCTTTATACCTCTATCTATTTCTAATACTTTCACATCTTCTTTCTTAATCGCCTCCCTAGTTTGAATATTCACCTGAAACATTATGAATATTCTTTTACTTTTTTCATCTATTACCAATTGGGCATTTGTGTATTCACCCCTATATTTGTCAATTAATGGTGAATGTTCCACTGGATACACCAATCTGCCCTGCACTGTTGTTAAGGATATGCTATGTTAATCGGGATAGAATTTGAATGTCCTTTTATCATATCTTATTGTCAGAGATTTCCTCTTTATTTTCTTCTTAAGTTCTGTTGCTTTTAGTGCTTCAGATGCAGTATCCATTGCAGTTTGTACGAGAGCAGATGGTAGTGTTGGTATTTTTTCTCTAACAACTTTATATGTACCTTTATTGAGCTTGTTCTTGTTGAATGCTTTGTTTTAAAAACTATAGTTCAGAACTATCTTTGTAGTTTCTTTGAACTGCCTGGCAGTTTCAATGAGCGTTTTGTCATATGGAAGCTTCAGTTTAATAGTTCTGAACAATAATTATTAATACAACCATATCAATAAACTTTTCATTTAGGGAAGTCCATGTATCTCCTCCCTAAAGGTCGGAGTTTTACTGCTTCCCTCAAACTCCTAACAATTCTATAAACATTAGCTAAAGAAATAAGAAAACATATTTATAAAAGATTAATTACTTGTTAAGCCGTGATAGATCAATACGGTAGACCCGTTGACAGCATTAGAGTATCCATAACAAAAAAATGCAATTTGAATTGTTTTTACTGTCATAGAGAGGGTATTAAAGGTGAAAAGGATCTTATCACTCCCGAAGAATTTGAAACATTATTTAAGGTAGCGAGTTCGCTTGGTATTAAAAAAATAAAATTCACTGGTGGAGAACCCTTAGAAAGAAATGACCTTGAAGAAATAATTAAAATTTCGAAGAAGTATTTTAAAGATATAAGCATAACAACGAATGGTACATATTTAAAAGATAAGGTATGGTCTCTTTATGAAGCTGGTCTTAACAGGATTAATATAAGCCTTCACACGCTTAATAGAGAAGTTTATAAAAAAATTACAGGTAAAGATATGTTACAAAAGGTATTGGAAGGAATTGAAGAGACCTTAAAGACTCCACTCAACCCTATAAAAATAAACATGGTTCTTATGAAGGGCTTAAACGATAATCATGTTCAAGAAATGATGGAGTTTGTTAGAAATTCAAAAATGGTTCTTCAAATAATTGAACTTGAAGTACCTGTGGAAGGACTTAACACGCCCTGGTATGTAAACTACCACGTTCCCTTGGATGATGTTGAAAATTATTTGAGGAGTTTTAATCCTGAAATAAAGAAGAATCCTCTTCATAACAGGGACAAATTTATTATTCAAAATAACGGCTCAAAATATGAAGTTGAGCTTGTAAAGCCTATGCACAATACTGAATTTTGTAAAAATTGTACAAGAATTAGGTTCACTTATGATGGAAAGTTAAAGCCTTGTATATTCAGGAATGATAATCTTGTTACCGTTCTTGATGATTTAAAAAATGATAATGAAGATGAACTCAAGAAAAAATTTGAACTGGCGGTAAAGCTCAGGGAACCATACTGGAAGGATTAGGATGCAATATCCTGTATTTGACAATCATGTTCATCTACAGATGAATGGTGAAAATGTTTTTTCTGCTAAAAGGTTTGAAAAGGCGGGTGGCAAAATACTCAATATATGCAATATACCTAAGATGCAGGAACCCAAGGATATTAATTATTTCATTGAACAGTATAATTCCATAATAAAAATAGCAAATATGGTGAAAAATGAAACAAACCTTAAGGTTCTTATTTCAATAGGCCCTTATCCTGTCGATTTAATAAAAGCTATGGAACTTTTAGGAAATGAAAATGCAAAATATCTATTCATGAAAGCAATAGACATTGCAATAAAATATATTGAAGATGGAAAAGCAAATGCAATCGGCGAAATTGGAAGACCACATTTTCCAGTAAGTAAAGAGATATGGAATACTTCAAATGAAATTATATTATATGCAATGGAAGAGGTAAAGTCTAAAAAAATTCCCCTAATTCTCCATACTGAATCTGCTGATGAAAGTGTTTTTTCAGACCTTGCAAAGCTTGCGGATAGAGCTAATATTGATAAAAATTTTGTCATAAAACATTTCAGTCCACCATTGGTACTTGAAAAAGAAAACCATGGTATTTTTCCTTCAGTGATATCCAGCAGGGATAATATTCGAATTGCAATAAAAAAAGGTTTTAGATTTTTTATGGAAACTGATTATCTTGATGACCCAGACAAAAAAGGTGCTGTAATGGATATTACTACTGTACCAAAAAGGTTTAAAATGCTAGAGCAGGAGAATAGGGATTTACTTGAGAAATATTCATTTGAATTGAAAAACAATCTTTTCAGGATTTATGGGCTTGAATGGAAAGAGTTCTGATTTTAAGTTTTTTAGCGTAATATGCACAGCCAATGGCACCATTTCCCTGAGGCTCACTAGGGACAATAATATTAACACCAAGTTCTTTTTGTATTATTTCCCTTATTGCAACGTTTTTTGCAACTCCACCAGTGAAAATAAGATTTTCAGTCCTAAACCTCATTAAAAATGGCTTCAATCGATCAAATACACTATAATTTACACCTGAAATCAACCTTTCTTTGGGGTATCCTTCCATCATTTTTGAAATAAGTTCAGTTTCTGCAAATACGGTGCAGGTAGAATTCAATTTCACAGGATCTTCATGGTACAGGGATAGATCATCAATAGAAACATCCAGTACCTGTGACATTTTTTCAAGAAATCTTCCAGTTCCTGCAGCACATTTGTCATTTGTTAGGAAATCCTGTATAATACCATTTTTAACATAAACAATCTTGTAATCCTGGCCACCTATGTCCAGAAGGGTGAAATCTTTGAATTCTGTTTGGTAAAGTGCCCCGAGCACATGTGCCCTAATTTCTGGAATAACTTTTTGAGATTTTATTGTAAACCTACCATAACCGGTAGATACTGCATCTGAAAAATCATTTTTTCTAGGAGAATATATAAATTTTATTGTTGGCAGTATTTCTTTATCTATTACATCATCTTCCATTGAAATGATCTTGGTTGTTGTACTGCCAATATCAACTCCTTTAAACATCAAATATGGGATTAATTAACAATAAATAAGTTTTTCTAAATTTTTTGGTTTGTTGCATAATTACAGTAATCAATTTATTACAGAAGCCTAAAAATACAATAAAATTTGACCAATTTTGATGGAAGAATTATCTTTCCTAAAATACGAGTAATAAATGATTAAAAAGAATTACTCGACGCAGCATAAATTTTTTAATTAAATTTCAATGGTATTTTAAAAAAATAAAAAAATTAATGGAGATAGGATTCTGGTACCTGTTTCAGGTTACTTTTTATTGCTTCAATGCTTTTCATGAACTTTTCTTTTTGTTCAGGTGTCAAATCAACTTCAATAATTTTTTCAACACCATTTTTGCCCAATATTACAGGCACTTCAGCGAAATATCCATTCACTCCATATTCCCCCTGTAAAAGAACGCTTGCTTCAAGAGCTGTCTTTCTGTCCTTCTTGATTGCATCAACCATTACAAGAAGACCACCTGCAGGACCCCAGTTACTACTGAATTTTCTAAGGTTTGTAATATCGCCACCAGCACTTATTGTATTTTTAACAACAGTGGCATATTGTTCCTCAGTGAGGAGTGACTTCAAACTTTTTCCATATACGAACGAAAGTTCTGGGACTGGATACATGTTTTCTCCATGCTGGCCAAGTACGAGTGGTGTTATGGCTGATGGAGATACACCTATATATTTTGATGCATAATATGCCATTCTCCTTGAATCTAGGACACCACTAAATCCTATGACCTTATTCTTCGGAAATTTAAGCTTGTTATACAATACAGCTACCATCACATCAAGAGGATTTGTTGTTATGATAACTATGGCATTTGGTGCGTATTTTTTAACATTTTCAGCTGCTGTTGAAACAATATCTGCATTTTTTGTGGCAAGCTCTTCCCTAGTCATTCCTGGTTTCCTGGGAAGGCCCGCAGTTATTATCACAATATCACTGCCCTTAATATCCTCATAATTGTTTGAACCCTTTACATATACATCTTTCCCAAGAATTGCAGCTGTGTGGTTTAAATCTAAGGCTTCACCCTGTGGAAGCCCTTCAACAATATCAACAAGAGTGATATTGTTATCCATTTCACCCATCATCAAAAAAGCTGCTGTTGTTGCTCCTACTCTTCCAGAACCTATAACAGATATCATATTCTAGGTTATGTGGAAAGCGTATTTAATCGTTTCGTATTTTAATAAAAAAAATTTAATAATTAAATTTTTTAACTTTATTTATCAATTTTCCAATATTTTCAATTTCCATTTCTATTGTATCCCCGGGCTTTAAAAATTTTTGTTCATCCATACCCATCGCCACACCGCTTGGTGTTCCTGTAGATATTACATCTCCTTTCTCAAGTGTAAGTACATTGCTTATAAAGCTAATTAAAAAATCTATTTTAAAAATCATATTGGATGTGTTAGAGTTTTGCCTAATTTCACCATTTACCCATGTTTTAAGGTCGAGATTGTTTGGATCACCAATTTCATATTTATCAACAATCCAAGGGCCCATTGGCGCAAATGTATCAAATGATTTTCCAACAAACCATTGCTGATCGTACCTGAATTGATGATCTCTTGCACTTACATCGTTCATTATTGTATATCCTGCTACATAACTCCATGCATCTTCCTTCGATATATATTTCCCATCTTTTCCAATAATTACTGCAAGTTCAACCTCATAATCAAGCTTTGTAACAATTTCTGGATAAATAATATCATGGCCATGACCTATTATAGCAGAAGGTGCCTTTAAAAAAAATACTGGCTCCTTTGGAGGTGTATGGCCAGTTTCTTTCGCATGTTCTGCATAATTCCTACCTATACACATTAGTTTTCTTGGATTAACTGGTGGATCCAGCTTATCTGGTAAAATAATCGATTTCTTTTTATTGTCCTCAAAATAATCTTTAATTTCCTTTAATTTATTTTTGTCCATTAAATAATCTAGGGAAAAATCATTCAATAAAACCATTGAATTCTCCTCAACCACATAATACCTGTTTTTGAATTTTGCAATTTTCATAATTTATGTAAATAGATGATACTATTAAAATTTTTATGGATAACTTATTTATATGAAAAATAGATTTCATATTATGCAAAACAGAGAAAAAATGTTAAAGGGTATTATTTCAATATTAATTGTAAAAGATTTAATAGATGGTCCAAAACATGGTTATGCAATAGAAAAAAATATATCTGAAAAAATAGAGGGTAGATTGCCTCCCGGAATGATATATGTAATACTTAAATCACTTGAAAAAAAAGGGTGTGTAAGAAAGGAAGAAAAGGTAGGTGAATATAAAAGACCTATCAAAATTTATTACATAACAGATCATGGAAAAGAGTTTCTATATAATCATACGAACCAGTTAAGAATAATGAAAAAATTAATTGATGAAATTTTAAATAAAATTGAAGAAGAAAAGCTTAAATATTAGACATATATATCATATATAGATAAGTGAATTATAGGTGATAAAAATGGTAAATTCCAATGAAAAAACATTCCACGGGATGCATTACGGTATGCATCATGGACATAGAATGAGAGAAAGTGCTTATGATTTAAAGGAAATAATTGATTTCCTTGAAATAAAGAAAGATTGGGATATTGTAGATCTGGGTGCAGGAGATGGATATTTTTCTAAAGAATTTATAAAATATGCAAAATCGGTTACTGCAGTTGACATTGATTCAACATATTTTAATGAAATGAATTCATATGGCATTAGGACAATAAACGCTGATTTATGCACATTTAGAGAAGGGACATACGATCTTGTATTTATGGCAAATGTTTATCACGGTATAAGACTTGAATGCAAGGAAAATATTCTTGAAAACATTAAAAAAATATCAAAAAAATATTTTGCCATCATAGATTTTAATGATGTCAGATTATTTGGGCCCCCTATGCGCGTTAAAAAAGAAGAAGTAATCCATGATCTAGATATGTGCGGGTTTAAATTATACAAAGAGAAAGATTTGAAATATCATTATATCCTGGTATTTGAAAAATTAGGCGAGTGATCTATGGATGGAAATGTAAAAAAGATAATTAGTGCAAGAGCACTACTTAGCTATAGCTATGGCTTTCTTAATGTTCTTCTCAGCCTTTATCTAAAGTCAATAGGTTTTTCATATATTTCCATAGGAATAATATTAGGTTCAGCAATAATAATAAACGCTATTTTAGCTCTATTTCTTTCAATGATTGCCGACCATTATGGAAGAAGAAATATATTGGTCCTATTGTTCATACTGTTTAGTATATCCTCTTTTCTATTCTTGGAAACGGACAATATAGCTATCCTTGCATTTCTTTCAGGTTTAGGAGGTTTTACTGGAACGGGTGGTGGCCCAATAGGTTCAGGTGGGCCCTTCGGTGCTATACAGAGTGCAATGATAACAGAATATACAAAAAGAGAACATTTCTCAAAGATCCTTGGTATCGCATCTGCAGTTGGCATGATTGCTAGCGTAATCGGGTCTTTTACAATTACTGGTCTTGATTTATTAAGGGTAAATGTTTACGAATTATTTTATTTCGCTGCACTTTTAGGGCTAATTGGTACTGGAATAACCATTTTCATTAAAGATACCAAGCTAAGATCAAAGCACATACTTCCAAGAATCTCCTGGAAGAATATTATAAAATTGTCGATTCCTACAATACCCTCTGGAATAGGTGCTGGCCTTATTTCCCCAATATTCTCACTCTGGTTCTCAATTCGATTTCACCTTACACCTGGTCAAATAGGTATTATATTCGGAGTTGCAAATATTTTCACTACCTTAATGATGCTCATCATACCACATTTTATAAGGAAGGAGGATGAGCTAAAGATAATAATCTGGTCAAGGGTTATAGCTTCAGTTTCGTTGATTCTAATTGCATTGAGCCCAGTTATGATACTCTCAGCTTTTCTTTTTGTTATCAGAAATGGCTTTCAAATGGGTGCCATTCCTATAAGGCAATCCTTCTCTATGGGTATAGTTGATGAAACTGAAAGGGCTACATCCTCAGGTGTTACATCATTTACACGAACAGGATTATCTTCCATATCACCTCCAATATCTGGAGGCATATTAGCTTACAGTATAGATCTACCACCATTGTTAGCTGGAATCATTAACTTATTGGATCCTATTCTATATTATAAATTATTTAAAAAACAATTCAGTTAGATACCTTTGAACAGCCTTGTTCCGAGGAAATCCGGCAAACCTGATTCTTCAATTTTTTTATAGACCTCTTTCACATCATATTCAACACGTTCTATTCTGACATTCCAGTTTTCATCAATTCTTGCAAAAGATGCTCTTGGGTCACCATCCCTGGGCTGTCCTACACTTCCTGGATTAATCACTATTTTTTCATCAAACCTCTTTATATATGGTATGTGTGTATGGCCCAGTATGAGAACATCTACATCCTTAGGTATTATGCTTTCATCAAGATCTTCGTAATATATGTATTCATTATCGTTTTGTGGGGAACCATGATAAACAGCTACCCTTTTTCCAAATATATTGATTCTCATTGAATTTTTCAATGATTTCAGATAATTTATGGATGCTGGATCTAAATGCTGCATTGTCCATTCAATAGCGAAGGATGCATATTCATTCATCCCAGAAGTATCACCGTTCAATACTGCCTTGTCATGGTTGCCCAGTATTGTCTTAATTTTCTTCTCAATAAAAAAATAAATTGTTTCCAAGGGATATGGATTGTAACCAAGAATATCCCCTGCATGTATAATATTTCTTGAATCAAAATGTTTAAAAACTTCCCTTAGAGCAATGATATTTGCATGGACATCGGATATAACAATTACCTCAAAGCCAGAGTTCATCGAACTTGCTGTACTTTATTATATCTTCTTCTGAGAAAAATATAGGTAATTCCCTCTTCAATGATTCATCTGAATCGCTCGCATGAATAAGATTTTTCTCAATGCTTGTAGAAAAATCTCCCCTTATGGTTCCAGGTTCTGCTTCCGCACCGTTTGTTTTTCCCATTAACTTTCTTACAACGTTTATGACATCCCTGCCTTCAACAACCATGGCGATGATAGGTCCTGATGTGATATAATCAACAAGTGATTGGTAAAAAGGCTTACCTTTATGCACTTCATACAATTTTTCCGCTGTATTTTTATCTAGAAAAATCATCTTCATTGCAGTGATCTTAAGCCCCTTTTCCTCAATTCTTGAAATTATTTTTCCAGCCAGGTTCCTCTGTATGGAATCAGGCTTGAGGATTACCAGTGTTCTGCTCACCTTGCCTCACCATGTGTAACCTTACCTTCTTTTGTTCAGCATAGGCCTTTGTCCAGGTTATGTTCTTGGGTACTCTACCCAGATTGAGCATGTTTTTCTGGCATTTACTGCTGCAGAAATAAAGAATAGAACCGTCCCTTTTTACATACATTTTTCCTGTTCCAGGCTCTATCTCTTTTCCACAAAATGAACAAACCCTTTTTAAAACCATTTTTATATCACCTTGCAACGAGCTTCCTTGCTTCCCTTGCAGTTTCCCTGAGCATTATTATATCACCAATCTGAACCGGACCAACTAGGTTTCTTGTGATAATTCTCCCCTTGTCATTACCCTCTAGAATCTTTACCTTTACCTGTATAACCTCCCCTGTCATGCCTGTTCTTCCCATTATTTCAACGACTTCTGCAGGGGTAGCTTCATCTGGCATTTGTTTTCACCTTATTTATTTAATTTTGCCACTTCTTCAATAATTTTCTTAAAATCCTCTTCACTCTTTCCAAATTCAAGTATTGCGACGCTTGCCGCTGATTGAATCCCTATCCTTGAACCTAGGTCATTTTTGCTGTTTACAAATGCATATGGAACCTTTTTTTCATCACATAACAGAGGAAGATGAGCAACTACCTCCGGCGGTTGAACATCCATTGCAATGACAACAAATTTAGCATCGTTTCTTTCAACTGCCTTCGTTACCTCATTCGTACCTTTCCTTATCTTTCCTGATTCCTTGGCCATTTCTATACCCGAAAGAATCTTATCCTGAAGATCCTTAGGTACATCGAATTTTACATATGTTGCTTTATCTGCCATATATATTACACCTCTTTCATATTTTCAATCACAGGTAGGATAAGTGATTACCAGACCTTATTTATATTTTATGGTAAACAAAGATCAAAATAGAAAAGGTTTTTATTTTATAAAAATATTATTAAATGGGTGAAAAATATGAAAATATTAAAGGTAAAGGATGTTATGTCAAGCAACTATATTTGCCTTGATGAAAACACAATCATCATTGAAGCAATAAAAAAAATGATTGAAAAAAATGTTTTTGCTATTGTTGTGACTGAAAAAGATTCTCCTGTAGGCATTGTAACAGAAAGAGATTTTACAGTAAAAGTCCTTGCAATGCAGCTTGATACAAAAAATGAAAAGATCAAAAAGATAATGAGTTCACCTATTACATATATTTCTCAAGATGAATTAATTGAAAATGCTGCAAAAGTTATGGTGGCTAAGAAAATAAGGAAATTGCCCGTAATAGAAAACAATAAAATCATTGGCATTGTTACCGAAGATGATATAATAAAAATAGCACCAGAATTAATATCGCTCGCAGGTCAAACTGTAACAGACTGGAAAGGAGAAATTGTCAAATGGCTTACATCAGGATCTGACCAATCAGAGGACCCTGCAAACCTGGTATGGGATGTTAAGGTGGATCAGAACATAATTGTTGCAGAGCATCCAAAAGTGCCATTTATTTTAAATATTATTTTTTCAAACAGGATATTAAAGCTTAACGTACATACAGGTCTTGAAACAGCGCTTCTCGATCCTATCCAAAGATTAGACATATCCAGGAAATTACTTTTTCTTAATGATAGAACCAGTTTGGTAAAATTTGTCATAAGAGGTATAGATGAGGAAATTGTTCTCAGCTCTGAACTTGATCTCGCATCAATAAGCAAGGAGGAATTCAACGATGCATTGACTGGGCTAATCACAGCATTGTATTTGATGATAAAAGAGTTCAAGCTTGAAGAGGAGTTTAACAAGCAGCTTGCACAAAGGGTAATTCTTATGGTTCAGGAAAGGATGAAAAAGGGTGCAACAAAGGAGGATATACTCTCATTCTTGATAAACAAAGTTGGTATGGATCAGGATAGTGCAACAAAACTTTTGAATGAAATTATAAAGGGGAGTACATCACAGGACCTTTCAGCATATGCATAAATCATAGCCATTTTCCGTCTTCACCGTAAAATTCCTTTTTCCAGATTGGTACTTTTTCCTTTATTTTGTCAATTATAAATTTGCATGCATTAAAAGCATCTTCCCTATGCATTGATGAAACACCAATAAAAACTACAATATCCTTAGGATAGAATTCCCCAACCCTGTGGTGGACACAAACATCTATGATGTTAAACATTGAAAATGCATCATTAACAACGTTTTTAAGTTCCATTTCAGCCATTGGCATATAGGCATCATATATGATCTTTGATACTTTTTTTCCATCGTTTAAATTTCTTACAGTACCTATAAATGTAACAATAGCGCCATTTTTTTCTGAATTGATCGTGGATATCATTTTCTCAATGTTTATTTCCTCAGATGAAATTTTAATGAACATTCATTTCAACCCTCTTCGAATATTTATCAAATTCGCTGAATATGCATCCACAGTAATTTTGCCTGTATAAGCCATATCTCTTTGCTATTTCATCACCCTTCGGAAACAAATCTCTAAAATCTTTATAATAGAACTCTATGCCATATTTTTTACTTATAGCATAACCAATTTCTTTAATAATTTCATGTTTTTGATATGGGGAATATAATGTGGATGATGTGAATTTTTCAAAACCATTTTCCTTAGCATATCTTGCAGTTCTTTCTAACCTATTAGCATAACAGAACCTGCATCTCAGCACATCAGATTTCCTATTCAATTTTACAGCATTTTCCATCCAGTACTGAATGTCATACTCCATATCATAAATTATGTCAAAATTCTTCTCTTTTTTAAGTTTTTCGAGGGTCTCAAGTCTTCTTAAATATTCTCTGTATGGCTGTATATTTGGATTATACCAGAATACCTTAAATGGCTCATTGATGTCATCAATAATTGATGATAAGCATGGAGCACAGCATGCGTGTATCAAAATCATGAAAACTTTGGCTCCCTTTTCTCGAAGAACGCATTTATTGCTTCTTTACCATTCTTCGATGAAACAATTTTGCCAAAAAGTGATCTTTCAAGTACATATGAATTTTCTTTAAGCATTAACTTGTATGCCCTTACCGAATCAGGGTTTTTCTTTGATATGTTTTCAGCAAATTTTATAGCATCTTCTAATGGATTGTCTGAAATTTGGTGAATAAGGCCGTAATTAAGGGCTGTATTGGCATCTATTATCTGCCCAGTAAGAAGCATATAGGATGCAATACTTCTTCCTACATAATTAATTAATCTTTCTGCCCCACCCCAGCCAGTAACTAGTCCAACATTTATTTCAGTTTGACCCATTTTTAAATTTTTTGATCCAATTCTAATATCACATGCCATAGCAAGTTCCATACCCCCACCGTATGCAGGACCATTCATTGCAGCTATGAAAATCTTGCTTGAATTCTCAATGTAATCCATCAATTCCTGACCAAGTGCTGAAAATCTAATACCCTCGTGCTCATCCAATTTTAACATTTGCGATAGATCTCCACCTGCAGAGAAAAATTTGCCACTACCCGTGATTATCACGGATAATATATCCCTTTTCTGTTCAAGGGGCTTTATTGCTGAAAATAGTTCTTCAATAGCTTCCATGTTAAGGGAATTTGCCTTCTCTTCCCTTAAAATACGAATTATGGCATAGTTTTCTTTTTCCTCAACTTCAATCATGTTTTTCAATAACAAATGGATTTTTATAACCTTTTTCATCAATCACTATCAATTTTCTGCCCCATAAGAATGTTATAACGGAAATGGTTACTACAATGCCCCAGAATATTGAAATCGTAATAAAAAAGCTAGATGGATATTTCAAAACATAAATGTTAGAAAATACCAGCCCACCATCTATTAATAAATGAAATATGAAGGCAATTGGGAAGTAAAGTTTAACTTTTTTGCTAATAAGACCATGTTTTAAAAGCATTGCTGTTCCTGGATGAAATATCAAGGATGTTAGTATATTCAATGTTATTAGAATGTATTGATAAGATTGCAATTTTTGGCCTGCTAGTAAAACATCAAGAAAAATAAAAGATATATCAATAATTGAAAATCCGATACCTACCCAGAAAGCGTATTCTTTTTCATTTAGTTTTACAGCAAAAAGTTTCATACCTTCTTGGAATAATGCGGCTGTTCCTCCTATGAATAATGCATATAGAAATGCATATGATAACTCGAAACTTGCAAGTATTTTTTCGGCTAATGAAAACCCATACTCTAGGATAAGTATCAATAATGGTAATTCTTGTACAAATATTTGGATAAGTAGCGCAATAAGCATGAATGAAATTCCTATCAGTAAAGCAATTAATTTATTTTTAAATTTCATCATCAATGCACCAATATCATAATTATAAATGACACTATAATTAACAAAATTATCAATATGATGAAAACCCAAGCAAAAATATTTCCAACATTGATTGTCCATCCTATGCCGAACCTCTTTGGAACCAATATGGCTGTATCATCCCTGTTAAAATAAATTATACCTCCAATCCAGTACTTGTCATCATCCCTCATTACCTCGTTTTCTTTATTCCCATTTGATGGATACTTCAACCTCGATCCCTGTGCACCGGCATAAGTGGATACTGCAAATACAATGACAACGGCAATGATTACAGGTATTATTATCATAAAAAAATTATTTGAAGACAATACGTTCCATGTTATGAAATTCATAAGGAGAAATGTGATGTTGAGGAACCAACCCATAACAGAAAGGCTCTTGATCATTAGAATTTTAAATTTATTTGCCTGGAATGATGATACTTCTGGCATGGTCGGGTCAATTTCGATTCTTGATCTGAGTATAACGATATTCAAGATATAAAAAATAACTGTTATTGTTGCCATTATTATTATCAGAAGTGATGCATTCAAAGGTGTCTTTGGTATCCAAGAATCTGGAATACCATTTACACTGAAATTTATGGGAATAGAATTAGGCAATAATGGATAAATAAAATAAAGAGAAATTATTGAAATTATTATGAATATTATGCTAGGCAGAGTCCATAAAAATAAGTTTATCTTCTTTTGCTGGGTGTCTATTTCCGCAACAACAACCTCTTTCTTATTTTCATACCACCTATTCCTAATTTTCTCAAAATGTATTCTTTTATGGACTAAGTAATAGCCAAAGTACTCCAATCCTATAAATGAGAATAAAATAACAATCTGTTCATATATGCCAGAAAATATCGTCAGGACAAGAAATATCACTAGAAGAAAAATCACATAAATCCTGAAATATGCCTTCATTTTTTTTATTAAATGATTATCTGCATAATCTGCTGGTATTCTTACTCCAAAAGGCAACGTTTTAGCAACAAGATCCGGCATTAGCAATATTGAAATGCCCATGATTAAAAACACAAAGATCATTATAAGAAGAAAAGCACTCATAATCCATCACCTTTTTTTTGTTTTTTTAAAACATTCTGAAATATTGCTAATATTTCATTTTCTGACATTCCCTTAGCCATAGCTTCATCAATCAACTTTTCTTCCAATTCTTTCCAGTTCTCTATAAATTTTTCATCTCTTGATTTCTGCACAACGAACTTTTTTTTTCTGTTCATTATAAGAAAACCCCTTTCCCTTAGCAGATTATAAGCCTTGTTAACAGTATGAAAATTAATACCTAAATCCACAGCAAGTTTTCTCGCTGATGGAAGTACAGTGCTTGAATCAAGTTTTCCGGATGCAATGGCTTCTACAATTTGATCGTATATCTGCATGTATATTGGCTTTTCGGATTTCAGTTCTATTTTTATTAACATTTGCATCACTTCTTTTTCAGTATTATTCCTATAATCGCAATTGTTATACCTAGCACAGCAAGAATTATACCAAAAAGTTCCAAAAGAGCTGGCAGAATGCTCTTATTTAAATTGACAAACGTGTAAGTAATATTTGGATTGGTATTGGATAAAATAACAATGTAATAACTACCAGGACCAAGATCATAAGTAAGCATTTTACCTTCAACTACAGTTGGTTTGATTGAAAAATTCTTCAAATTTGTTAAGTTTAATGAGTTTAACGATGATGAATAAATAACACCTGATAATGTTTGATTGAATGAATATACCAGAGCATAATTTGATGTGAAGTTAAGTTCTTCTGAAACGTATTCACCGCTACGATAAAGATTCCAAAATTTTATTTTCTCTGTATTCTGTGATATTTCAATATTAGATACATCTGACAGTACAATACCCAAAAGCAGGAAAATTATGCCTATTGCTATAATTTTTTTTCTCATATTTATATGATATAGTTGATATAGAACAAATATATTAATTTTTATGTTAGCAATGTTTTTAAGTAAAATTGATTATGATAAAAATATGGATAGGATAAAAATTCTGGACAGCGAAACAATCAATTTGATAGCAGCAGGTGAAGTGATAGAAAGGCCTGCGAGTGTTGTTAAAGAACTTATGGAAAATTCCATTGATGCTAATTCAACTGAAATAATTGTGAATGTAGAATCAGGTGGAAAAAAATTGATTCAGGTATCAGATAATGGTATAGGGATGAGCAGGAAAGATGCAATTTTAAGCATAAGCAAGCATGCCACAAGCAAAATATCTGGCAAGGATGATCTTAGGAAAATCAAGACACTTGGATTTAGGGGTGAGGCATTGTACAGTATTGCATCTGTTTCTCAATTGGAAATACATACAGGTGAAGGTTTTGATAACCCATCCACATTTTTAAAGGTAGATTTTGGTAAAATAATAGACGTCCAGGATAGGGATCCAAAAAAAGGCACATCTGTAAAGGTGATCGATCTTTTTGCAAATTTACCTGCAAGAAAAAAGTTCCTGAAAGGCGATCAGCAGGAGTTTAAATTTATTGAGAATATATTTATTCCTTATGCTCTTGAAAATGAAAATTTGACTTTAAAACTTTTACACAACAATAAAATTATTATGGATCTTCCCGCTGTTGAAACACTTACCCAAAGGATTGCCCAGATTTATTCACCAGATGATGCCTTAAATGTTATCGAAATAAATTATGTAAACAATAATATGAAACTTAAGGGAATAATTTCAAAACCGAAAATATCAAGAAAAACAAAGGATCATATGTTCATATTTGTGAATGGTAGATACGTTCAGGCAAATGAAATTATAGATTCAATTATTGAAGGTTATGGTTCATTACTTTTCCATGACAGATATCCCATTGTTGTCTTGAAAATTGATATTCCGCCCGAAGATATAGATGTGAACATCCATCCTGCAAAATTAAGAATAAAATTCCTTGATGAATATTCTGTAAAAAAATTTGTAAGGGAAAGTATTTCTAATGCGCTTACTGGATTAAATTTGATACCCACAGAGGAACCAAAGGCAAATCCAGTTCTGGAGAAAATGCCAGATATACTTGAACCTTTAAATAAATCAGAATTTTTTCAATTTACAGCTCCTGTTGTTCAAAAGAAAATTGAAGAACATATACCCGACATAGGAGGTTTAAGAATAATTGGACAATTTGCACAGACATATATTTTATGCGAATTACCAGATGCACTTTTACTTATAGACCAGCATGCCGCACATGAAAGGATAAGGACGGAGAAATTCCTTGAAGATATGGAAAAAAAGAATTTCCAGAAATTAATTTCCCCAATGGTAATAACTCTTTCTCAGCAGGATGTTCAACTTTTAAGAGAAAATATTAATATTTTTGAAGAATTTGGATTTTCAATTGATGTTTACCAGAGATCAGTATCAATAAAATCTGTTCCATCAATATTTAGAAATGATGAGATAATGGAGGCGATCATTGAGGGTATTGATCAGATAAGAAACTCGGGTAATGTAAAAATAGAAGGTGAAAAGAAATTTCAGGTAGCTGCCTTGATGGCATGCAAAGGGGCCATAAAGGCGAATGAAAAATTATCTGAAAAAGATATGAAATCCCTGATTTTAGATTTAATGAAATGTAAAAATCCATACACCTGCCCCCATGGCAGACCAACAATGATAAAAATGGAAATAAAGGAATTGGAAAAAATGTTTAAAAGAAGAATTTAGCTCATTAATTTGATCATTAATGCTTTCTGAGCATGAAGCCTGTTTTCGGCTTCATCAAAAACAACACTGTTTGGACCATCTATTACTTCAGATGTTACTTCTAAACCTCTATGTGCAGGTAAACAGTGCATAAATATGTAATCCTTTTTTGCATTCTTAACAAGGTTTGCATTTATCTGATAGTCTCTGAAGGCCTTTTCTTTCTTTTCTTTCTCAGCCTCCTCTCCCATTGATACCCATACATCGGTGTAAATTACATCAGCATCCTTTGCGGCTTCTACTGGGTCGTTTGTGACAACAATTTTAGATTTTCCATTTGCAATCTTTCTTGCAAGTGTTACATATTCATCCTTTATTTCATACCCCTTAGGTGATGCAATGTAAAAATCTGCGCTAACGATTGCACATCCAAGCATTAACGAATTTGCAACATTATTTCCATCACCAATGAAAGAAACCTTCAAACCTTTTAACTTCCCCTTCTTTTCAAGGATTGTCATCAAATCTGCAATGATCTGGGCAGGATGTTCCACATCGTCAAGAGCATTTATTACAGGTACAGTTGCATTCTGCGCCAGGTTTATTACCATCTTATGGTCAAAGGCCCTGTAGATTATACCATCAACAAATCTGCTGAGAACTTTTGCTGTATCTTCAATTGTTTCTCCTCTACCCATCTGTAGATCTCTTGGACTCATGTAGAGTGCATGACCACCAAGCTGTGTCATGCCAACTTCAAAGCTTGTTCTTGTTCTTGTTGAAGGCTTTTCAAAAATCATTGCAAGACTTTTCCCTTTTAAAGCTTCACTATATTTTTTTGGATTTTTCTTTATTTCCATGCCTAATTTTATTATTTCCAGAAGATCATCTTTAACATCCAGGATTGAAACAAGATCCCTTTTCATTATCAACACCTTAACCCTTGTAATAAATACGATTATTAAAAATTAAGCTCTTTCTAATGTTGCGGTCATGCAATGTGCTCCCCCATAGCCACCCGTTAGCTCAATCAAATCTGCATTTATAAAATCAATACCCTCTTTTTTAACGTCTATCCTGTTTGGAAAAACATCTGATCCTAATTTATTTAATTCAGAAATTACAACTTTTTCTGTCTGAATATTAAACGCTTTTTCTGATAACAATTTTTCAATTACTTTTCTCACATTCACCGTAATGATTTTTCTATCTGCCAATGTAAGAAAGTTTGAAGAATAAGCCAATTGTTCTGGAATAGAAAGATCTATAAAATTGAAATCCTTGGATTTCAAATATTCAAAAAGTGTTGATTCACCAGATTTTTTATAATTTGCTCTGCTCTCTTTTGAATAAATTGTACCCTTTGCAATTTTAGCCAAATAAATTGATGTGATTGCAATTCCATTACCAGCAATATTGAAATAAGTATCAAGGTGCATATTCACCATTTTATTTTCCTTTGCGAAGTCATAAACAGGGTTTTCAACAATAAATATCTCATCTGAATCTATCTTACCTGAAAACATTGCCTGATATGCTCCTTCCTTATCAGTTCTTGAGCCTATGCCTATTATTGAAAAATCGCCTGCAGGCATGAAATCACCACCTTCAAAATGCGCTTTTTTATGTATTTCAAATGCATCCTTTATTTCAAAAACATTTTCTATTACAAATTTTGTAATATCTATTTCCCTTTTTCTCTGTTCCATTTTCATGTTCCCTATTATGATACCATTATCGGCTACGGCCTGCTGATCACGCATAAAATAAAGATTTGCAAGTGGAAGATTAGAATATACGGAAGGATAATCAATTGTATGATCATTGTTGCTCTTTAAGATAATTGATGGTTCAAGAACCATTAAATCAAAAAGTGTTTTACTATCAAGAAATTCAATATTTTTCCTAAAATCTTTTTCAGCCTTTGATGAATCCTCAATAGTTCCATAAAAATGAACTTTTTCCAACAAATAATTCAGTATCATTTTTCTAAATGTTTCTGAATGATCAGTCTTGTTAATTATCTCTTTATCTAACCTGTGAACATTAATTCCATTTTCCTTGAGAATTTCCTCAAGCTTCATATGCTCTTCCAGTGCTTTAGGAACATTAAAAACCCTTTCGAAAAGGAAAGGTTTTGGAGCAAGCATTGCATATTCAATCTCAACGGATGGCCTATGAATCATTATTTCTTTCAATTTCAACCATTCAGCCTTAGCTTTCATGAATGCTCAAAAATTACAAAATACTTAAAGATTTTCAGGCAAAATTTATTATTTGAAAATTCTTTATTGCGCTAATGATTGTCATAATTGGTCTGGGTACTTCTGGTGTTTATGCGACGAGATGGATAACTACACTTAACAGGGATGAAGAGATTACAATTATTGAAAGACATAGTTATGAATCTTATTCCCCTTGCGGTATTCCATTAATACTTGAAAAGAATGATGATTTTTCAAAATTGAAACATCCTTTTCCAAGAACTAAAAGAATAAATGTACTTATTGAGCATGAGGCTATTGGTATCGATGCAGAGAATAAAATTATAAAGGTCCTGGACAAAGAAAATAAAGAAATAAAAGAAATAAAATATGATAAATTGTTGTTTGCAGCAGGTGCAGAGCCTTTAATTCCAAAAATTAAGAACGCAAATGAATACATGAATAATGGTATTTTTGTTGTTAAAACGCTTGAAGATGCAAATTCTATCAAATTATATTTACAAGAGAATAATGTAAAGGATGTTTCTGTGATAGGTGCAGGAGCAATTGGTCTTGAGATTGCTCATGCATTAAAAACGCTTGGTTTTAATGTTCATGTCTTTGAAATGTTAACACAGCCATTTCCCAATATGCTTGACCCTGAAGTTGCTGATATTGTAAAACTGGAATTAGAAAAGCAAGGAATAATATTGCATTTAAACTCTAGAGTAGATGAGATAATTATATATAATAATAAAATAAATGGTGTAAAATCTGGTGATTTGAAATTTGAAAGTCAAGCTATTATTCTTGCAACAGGTGTTGTTCCAAATACAAAAATACTTAATGGCATAGTAAAGATGGAAAGAAATTTTATTCTTGTAAATGAAAGAATGCAAACATCAAATAATAGCATTTATGCTGCTGGCGATTGCGTTTTAGTCAATAATTATTTGACTGAATTACTAATGCCTGTTCAACTTGCAACTACTGCTGCAAAACAGGGCATAGTTGCCGGTATAAATATGGCAGGTTATGATGCTATTTATAAGGGTGCGCTTGGAGCATTTGTATCAACCATTGGAAAATTTGAAGTAGCTGCTGTAGGTCTCACAGAAACAAAGGCAAAAGAAAAATTTGAAATAATAACGGCAAGGGCAAAGGCATTGGATAAACCAGAATATGCAGATGGAGAAGAAATAACACTAAAAATTATTTGTGAAAAGAATAAAGGAATAATTTTAGGTGCACAAGCAGTGGGTAAAAATGCATCATCTAAGATCAATGTTATTTCATTGGCTATAAGAAAAAAAGCAACAGTTTTTGACCTGAGTGCACTTGAAACAGCATATTGTCCTGAGGTGTCTGATCTTTATGATGTTATTAATATGGCAGCTGACCTTGCTCTAAGGAAATTAAACCCTAAATCTTATGTTTTTTGAATTTCTTTGAGCCTTAACCTAAGCTCGCAGGATTTGCAAATTCTTCCAACAGTTGGTTCACCACATATTTCACATTTGTTCAATTTAAAATCCTTATAATTTTCTGATATAAGATCCCTTATCTGATCATAAACAGATAGTATTGCATGTCTCGATCCGGGGCTTCTATTTTCCCAGTTATCTATTGCTGACCTGAATTGGTTTCTGAGCGCAAGGTCTGCATAGGGACAGGTACCATGATAAAATTCTATCCCATTCAATATTGCATAAAGCAGAACCTCTTTTTCAGGTATTTTTCTTAATGGTTGAATTCTTGGAATAAGATCCTCTTTGATTATCATATGAGGACCCAATCTAGCAAGCCTATCAATGTCGCCCCTAACAAAGTTCATAATTATGCTCTGTGCAGTATCATCCAAATTTAGACCAGTAGCAACATAATCAGCATCGAGATCTCTTGCCGCCTTATTGAGAAGATATCTTCTGAAAACACCGCAATAAGTGCATGGTATTAATTCATGATCTATTTTTGCCACTTCATCCATTGTATAATCAAAATAATCCTTGAACCTAAAAACGTGATGTTCAATTCCTATTTTTTTCAAGTATGGCACCAATATTTCCAGAGCCATATTCCTATATCCTTCAATACCCTCATCTATTGTTACAGCAATTATTTCAATATCTTTTCTATGTGAAAGAATTTTCTTTAGTAGGTAAGCAGTAGTGGTTGAATCTTTTCCTCCAGAAACACCAACCACTATTCTATCGCCAGAATTTAGATCCACTTGCCTTCTAAGCTCATGTTTTACCCTTGTTTCAAGAAATTCTATGAAATGATCTTTGCATAAATGTTCACCATTATATCTAACGAATATTACAGCATCTCTGTTACACCTTGAGCATTTCATTATTCACTCCCAATAGCAATTTTTATATATGATTTTTCCCTCATTTCATTGGTGTTAATCAATGGAGCTTTATTCGAACACCGATATTGGTAAGGCAATAGAAAATGTTGTACAGACTTTAAAGACTTTCGGCCTTACCGAATACGAGGCAAAGGCATTTCTTGCTTTAATTTATCTGGGTGGTGGGGAGGCGGAAAATGTTGCAAAAATTGCAAAAATACCAAGGACATCAGCTTACAAAGTACTTGATTCATTGGAAAATAAAGGATTTGCAAAGGTAATTTCTGGAAAACCAAGAATATACAAACCAACAGATTTGAAAATTCTGGAGGAAAGGTTTGATCGTTTACTCAAGGATTTATTTTCACACCTAAGACTTGCACAAGATATGTTCGGTGAGAAGGGTGAGCCACAGCTCGTTTATACAATATATGGTAAGAATAAGGTACTTCAAAAGATAGGTGAGATGATAGATCTTTCCGAACAGGAAATACTTCTTTCTTCACCTAAGCTTGCAGAAATAAGAAAAGCATTAATTGAAAATATAAAAAAGGCAATTTCAAGGAATGTAAGGATAATAGTTATCACATCCAGGACCCAGCGTGCGCCAAAGAATACGGAGGTCCATTACAAAGATGGGCTAATTGCAACTGATATAGTTTCAGATGGTAAAAGGGCTTTGATTGCTGATGCTGAGCTGGATGCTTGTGGTTATTCTGACAATCCTGTTCTTGCAGAGCATCTAAAACATTTTATAGAAATAATGCTTTTTCATTGATGATTATATGAAATTTAGAATTATTTCAGATACATTCAGGGAACCCGCATTGAATATGGCACTTGATGAGGCGGTACTTTATCTCAGAAAAAATTATGATTATAATACAATCAGGTTTTATGGGTGGGACCCATCAGCTGTTAGCATAGGCTATTTCCAAAACCTTGAGGATGAGATCAATATAGATTATGCAACTTCACATCATATTTCATTAATAAGAAGGATTACAGGCGGTGGGGCGGTTTACCATTGGAAGGATGGTGAAATAACATACAGTATAATTGTTGGTAATGATATAAATCTGAATGTAAACGTTAGAGATTCTTATGGAATACTTTTTTCAGGCATAGTTGAAGGCCTAAAATCACTTGGCATAAATGCGAGGTGGACAGGTATTAATGACATATCTGTTGGAAATAGAAAGATATCGGGTAATGCACAGACTCGGAGATACGGGAATATACTTCAGCACGGGACAATCCTTATTGATGTAAATCCAGATGAAATGTTTTCTGTACTAAAGGTTTCTGATGAAAAGATCAAGGATAAAATGATTAAAAACATATATGAAAGGGTTACTTCTTTAAAGAATCTTGGCATTAATTTGAAAAGAGAATATATAGTGAATGCATTCATTGAAGGATACAAAAAATCCTTTAATGCAGAATTCTTTGAAGGAACATTTACTAAAGATGAATTTGAACTGGCCCAAAAAATTTTAAAAAAATATTCTTCAATGGAATGGACTAGGGATAGGGTCAACAATATTAAATTATAATTATTTGTATTTTTAAAAACTACCTAAAATTAATAAATAAAAACATTTTATAAGATTGAAAAAATGCTAGACCTAATATTAATGCATGCTCCTTCCATTTACGATTTCAGAAAGAGAAACAGGTTTTACGGGCCTGTCAGTGATGTGATACCATCAACACCTATTTTTGAAATGTATCCTATTGGGTTTGTAAGCATATTGAATGAGCTCATACCAAGGGGTTACAGGGTCAAGATAGAAAACCTTGCAGTTGAAATGTTGATGGATGAAAAATTTGATGTAGAAAAAAGGATTGAAAAACTTGAAAGTGAAATTGTTGCCATTGACCTTCACTGGCTACCTCATGTCCATGGTGCGTTGAACATTGCAAGGATGGTAAAAAAATATCATCCAAATACCGCTGTTCTTTTTGGCGGTATTTCATCATCATATTACCACAATGAAATATTAAAAGACTATGATTTTGTAGATTTTGTTTTAATTGGTGATACCACAGAACCATTCTTTCCATTACTTATAGATGCGTATGAAAATAAAAGTGATCTTTCTAAAGTGCCTAACTTGGTTTGGCGTGAAAATTCCAGAATAAGGATTAATAAAATAGAACCACCTGAAAAATATATTGATTCAGTACATTTAAATTACAAATATCTAATCAAACAGTGTGTTAGAAACTTGAATGTAAAGTCCGCAATACCATATTCAGATTGGATTATTTCACCTTCAGGAATGACATTCATTCAAAAAGGTTGTCATCATAATTGTGTTATATGCGGTGGTTCAAAGTTCGCATATGAAAACTCTTATTTCAGAAAGATGGTATCATATAGATCTGTTGATAATGTTATTCAAGATCTGATTTCAATACAGGAAAACCTGGGTGCACCTGCATTTATTATTGGTGATGTTCATGAGGCAGGCAAAAAATATGAGGAAGAACTTTTGAAAAAAATAAAGCAGAATGGCATTGATATACCAATAATGTTTGAAATATTCAATCCTGCACCTGAATCGTATTATGTAAATATAGAGAGAAATGTTTCTGAATATACATTTGAAATTTCTCCTGAATCATCAAATGAAATGGTAAGGGCAGGTGGTGGAAGATTTTATAATAACAGTGCGCTTGAAAAAACAATTGAACATGCAAAAAACCATGGTGCAAGAAAGATGGATGTTTTCTTTTCAATAGGGCTTAGTAAACAAACGAGGGATGATATTTACAATGATATTAAATATATGGACAGAATGTATGATAAATACGGCAATTGGATACATCTTTTCACATCACCCATAGCTCCATTTGTAGATCCAGGCAGTCTTGCATTTGAGCAAAATGAAAAATTTGGTTACAGGATATTTGCTAGATCCCTGAAGGAACATTATGAACTTCTTGAAAAATCAAAAACTTGGACAGATTCATTGAATTATGAAACTATCTGGCTTTCAAGACAGGATATAGGATCTCTTAGCCTTGAAGCGGGATACCTGATCGCAAAAATGAAGGCAGAAAAGGGTTTGACAAAAAATGAAATAAACATTGATCTTATTGAACAATTCCTTAACAATGTTTCACATGATGGCGCAAATCCATTACCAAGAAATTATATAGGTCCAATAATCTATGACAAAGATGAGCTTGTGTGGTCCAAAAAAATTAAGATAAAGAATTTGAATTGCTTTATGGTAAATTTTTATAGGGAATTATTAAAGATGAAGGAAAAGGCTTTCAAATAATTATGTTTTTAAATATTTTGATAGAACAAGGCGCATTGCCTCAGATGTGCCAAGACTCAATGTGGTATTATGTGCGTCTCTGGCAAGCCTTTCCATTACCGTTCCCCTGGTATAGCCATACCCACCAAGAATTTCAACGCCATTTTTAACATGCTTCATCAAAGATTCACTCACGAAGAGTTTTGTTGAAGCTGCGTTTAAGCCAACCTGCTGGCCCTGATCTATGAGCATTGCTGTGTTATAAACCATAAGTCTGGATGCCTCAAGGTCGGTGAGCATGTCCGTCAAGTATTGCTGAATGAACTGAAAATTCACGAGTGTATTTTCCATGGATTTCCTTGTGTTAGCAAATTTTACTGATTCTTCATAAACGCGCTGGAGCATTCCCAGTGCAAGTGCAGATATGTTCACTCTTCCTCTTTCAAGAACGGCCATTGCAACCTTTATACCTTCATTTTCTTTGCCTATTACACCATCTTCTCCAACTGGTGCTCCATTGTATTGTAAACCAGCTATTGCAGAACCCCTGAAACCTGTTAGATGTATTTTGGGACCTACTTTAAAGTTCTCAGTACCTTTTTCTACAAGGAATGCTGTAATTCCCTTGCTCTTCAATTCGGGTGCTGTTTTTGCAAATACTACAAAATAGCTTGCAACCAAAGCATTTGTAATAAAATATTTAGAACCATAAAGATAATATTTCCCATTTTCCTTCTTTGCTGTGCTTTTTATTCCTGCCACATCTGTTCCACCTGTTGGTTCTGTGAGTGCAAATGTGCCAATTTTTTTACCAGATGCAATATCCTTTAAAATTGATTTCTGTTTATCATTCCCAAAAAGTAAAATTGTCTGGTCGAACAGGCTTTCAACCTCCATAATAAATGCACTGTTAGGATCAACTCTTGCTACCTCTTCTATTGCAATGACAAGCTTTATTCTGCTCGTTCCTGCGCCACCATATTCTTCTGGAATGCCCAGCCCTAATATCCCTGCTTCACCAAGAGCCCTTAATGAATCATAAGGGAATTCCTCGTTTTCATCCCATCTCATAGCATTTTTTTCAATGTTTGTTTCACAGAACTTTCTTATTTTGTCTCTAAAATCATCAAGCTCTTTAGGGAGAAAAGCAATCATTTTTGAACACCTGAATCCATATGTAATTCTTGCTATAAATTTATTCTCATAGGGAATGTGTTATGAAATCTATCCTACCACCATCCACAACAATCAACTGACCTGTGATAAAATCTGAATCTTCAGATGAAAGGAAAAGCGCTACTTTTGCTATATCCTCAGGTTTTCCTATCCTTCCAAGTATCGTTTTTGAAGATATGCCCTCCACAATTTTTCTCCACTCTTCTTCGCTTTTTCCCTTTTTAGTCAAATCTGTTTCAATATAACCAGGTGCAATAGCATTGACATTTACATGGTACTTTCCAAGCTCAAACGCATACCGCCTTGTCAATGTTATTACAGCACCCTTTGTGATTGAATAAAATGTTGTTCCTTCAAGGGCTGTGGTTATACCTGCCACGCTTGATATATTTATTATTTTACCGCCATTTTTCTTGAAATTTTCTTTCAGTCCTTCAATCAGATAAATCATAGAATAAAGATTTGTTTTTATCATATTTTCGAGATCATCAAAATTAAATGTGTTTGTAAGCATTATGCCTGCATTGTTAAAAAGTATGTCTACTCTACCAAAGTTCTCAATAGATTTCTTTATTAAAGTGTTTGCATCGTTCAAATTCGATATATCAAATTTTGCCATCATGCACCTTACATCAAATTTCTTGATTTCATTACAGGTTTCATTTGCATCTGCATCACTGGTCCTGTAGTTCAATATTATGTCAGCTCCTTCACTCGCAAATTTAATTGCTGTTGCCCTTCCAATTCCCCTCGATCCACCTGTCACCAAGGCTATTTTATTTTTAAGTTTCATAAATAATAAAAATTATTCATTGTTTAAAAACTTTTCATTATTTTTTTCCCTGATATGAAAATTTCATTTACAGACAGATTTTTAAGTTCTTTTATTTCCATTGAAAGAGGATCATTATCCAAGATAATAAAATCACCAAAATTTCCAGCACTTATTTCTCCCACATAATCCTCTTTCAACGCTAAGGCTGAACCCTTTGTATAGCAATGTAAAGCATCTTGAACGGATAATTCCTGACCAACATATTTTGATATGGGTATGTTTTCAAATTTACCCCTGGTAACTGAAGCGTATATTGTTAAAAATGGATTGATAGGTTCAACAGGGGAATCTGTCGAAAATGCTATGTTTGCAATGTTGTAAAGATCTTTGAACCTGTAAACAAATTTTGCCCTTTTTTCTCCAATCCTTTCAAGAACCCAAAAATCTGTAATCAGAAAATGAGGCTGTACAACTAAATTTAAATTCTTCAGAAAATCAAGCTGGTCATCTCTGACAACCGAACAATGTTCTATTCTATTACCTGGGTAATCCTTTAAAAGTGAGATTGCTATGTCGAGTGCCCTATCACCTATAGCATGAATTGCTATCTGGAAATTACCTTCTTTTGAAATATTTATTTGCTTCTTCAAAAAATTTTCACTAAATACTTGTTCACCATATGTGTCATAGTCATTATACTTTTCACTTAATAATGCGGTCCTTGATCCTAAAGAACCATCGACAAAAAGCTTTATTCCTTTCAATTTTAAATGATCCGAATTCTTAAAATCTTTAACTGCCTCAAAATCATCAGCATTCATATAGACATTTATTCTGATTGGAATATTATTTTCTGAATCAAGTTCTTTAAGTATATCAAAAATCTCCTTGCTGCAAGATACAAAACCAATCGAGGTTATACCATTTTTAATTAATTCATTAATTCCATCTAGAATCGTTTTTTTCTTAATTTCCTTAGGTATCAGAGAATTGAATTTCTTCCTGAATATTTCAAAATCATTTTCTTTTATGATACCATCTTTGCTATTGAAATTCATTAATTTGAGGAAATAAGAATTCACAATTGCTGCATGAAGACATACCCTTGTTAATATGACAGGCCTGTCATTGACTATATCATCTATGTCTGCTTTGTTTGGCCATCTCTTCTCAATAAATAATTCTTGATCCCAGCCATGACCCATAATTGGACCTTCATGGGATTTAGCAAATTCTTTCAATTTTTCTCGCAACTCAAAAATTGATTTAACGTTTCTTAAATCCAAAATGTTAAGGTACATACCTAGTTCATCCAGATGCATGTGTGCATCTATGAAACCGGGTAAAACTGTCTTGCCATTTAAATCAATGATATTTTCAGCCAGTTTCAATGCTTCTTCCGTTTCTCCTGTAAAAACGATTCTTTCATCATCCAATACAAATGAATCGCAAATTTCCAATGGTTTAAATCTTTTATAAATCTTTCCGTTTATAAATGCTGTTTTCATTTTAAAAATAAAAAATAAATAAAGTTTAATAAGGATTTTGTTTATAATAACAACTATGGGTGAAACAAAAATTATTGTAACTATTGGCCCTGCATCAATGGGAAATAGTGTATTGAAAAAATTTTTTAAAAATAGTGTTTCTATAATAAGAGTAAATACAGCACATGCAAATATAGAAGATGTTAAAAAATTGAAAAAAAAGGTTGATTATTTAAATAAGGAATTTAAAAAATACGTTGGCATAATGCTCGATCTAAAGGGTCCAGAACTAAGGACAGTAAATACAGAAAATTTCACCATAAAATTTAATTCGGAATATTTTCTAACTGGAAAAAAATTAAATGAAAAATCAATAATAATCAATAAACCTGATGTAATTAGATCAATTAAAAGAAATGACACTATTCTAATGACCGATGGAAAAATAAAATTCAAAGTATTGGATATAACGGATGATTATGCAAAAATTAAAGCATTGAACGATGGCGTTTTAAGGGATCATGCAAGGATAAATATCCCAGGTAGATATATTGATGTAGGCGTATTGACTGATCAAGATTTAAAATTTTTGAAAGAAGGAATAAAAAATGATATTGATTTTTTTGCCCTTTCATTTGTCCAAAGTAAAGAAAATGTTCAAAATTTACAAAAAATAATAATAGAAAATTCAGGCGATCAGGCAATAATTTCAAAGATCGAAACAAAAAGTGGTCTTGAAAACCTTTCAGGGATTGTAAAGGTTTCTGATGCAATAATGGTTGCAAGGGGTGATCTTGGTGTTGAATTGCCTCTTGAAGAAATAGGAATTGTACAGAAAAATATTATTAGGGAATCACATAAGTATGGAATACCAACAATTGTCGCGACACAAATGCTTGAATCAATGGTCAATGAAACTTCTCCAACCAGGGCAGAGGTTTCAGATGTTACTAATGCTATACTGGACAATGCTGATGCTGTAATGCTTTCAGAAGAAACTGCAATAGGTAAACATCCGGATCTTGCTGTATTGAGCATGAAAAAGATCATAGATTATGTAGAATCAAAAGTAAAAGATTTTCCAGAGCCAGAGGAATTTTTAGGGAACAGGATTGCATATTCTATTGCCAGGGCATCAAAGAGCATTGCTCGTGAAATTGATGCAGATGGAATACTTGGATTTACAAGCCATGGAAATACTGCCAAAATGCTCTCCGCTGTCAGGCCTGGTATTCCTGTTTATATTGCAGTAACGAATGAGAAATTGGCAAGAAAATTAAATGTATTACGTGGGATAAACACATTCATAATTGAAGAGAAAAATGCATCAGATATAAATATAAACTTGAATGCTATGCAAAAATTTTTTAAAATTAAAAAAGGATCAAGAATTGTTGTTACTTCAGGTGCACCTTACTTTATGTTTGGTGGAACTAATAGTGTAATGGCAATTACAGTTGGTGAATTCATTGGTAGGGGATACCCTGTTGGGAAACCATTCAAAGGTTCAGTTACAATTTCTGGTAAAAGAGGAAATGTTCTTCTTGTAAAAAATAAAATTAAAGAAATAGATAAAAATTTTATGAAATACAAGGGAATAATATTCACAGAAAATGTTCCATTTGAAATTATGGAATTTTTAGAAAAAAATAGAATAAATGCACTCTATAACACTAAACTCTATGTATTTCCAAATGAAGGTGAAATGGTATATATTGATAGTTATACTGGTACTATTATCAGATAAATTTATTTGATGATTTTCCTATTGTGTATGTGAGTGCTTATGGAAGACATTCTTTTAAATGAGAATGAAAAGGCAATAAAATATGAAGTTAGAAATGTTGTAAAAGGAATAACACACGATCTCATTAGAAGGATTGAAAGGGAAGAGTTAAAATTCCCTAGGGAGTTTATTAATGAAATAACGAATAAGAAAATAGCCGGGCTAAGGTTTCCAAGGGAATATGGTGGAAGAAATGCATCCTGGGTAGCTGAGATGTCGGCTGTTGAAGAAATGGGCTATTTGGGATTTACACTAAGCTGTATGTACTCACTTGGTTCCATAGTTGGTGAGCCAATAAACAAGTTCGGGAGTGCAACACAAAAAGAAAAATACCTGAAAGGAATTACATCGGGCCAAAGATACGGCGCAGAAGCAATTACCGAACCTACAGGTGGATCTGATCTATTTGGAATGATGAGAACAAAGGCATTAAAAAAAGGGTCAAAATATATTCTTAATGGCCAGAAAAGATTTGTTGTGGGAGGAAACGGTGCAGATTTCTTCGTTACCTATGCAATAACAGATCCAGATGCAAAACCAATTACTAAGGGCATTACAGCCTTTGTTGTGGATAGAGACAGTCCTGGTTTAAAAGTAGAAACAGTTTATGGACTTATGGGCACAAAAGGCGGAGGAACGGCAAGGATTGTTTACAAAGACGTTGAATTAACTGAAGAAAATGTTATAGGTGAAGAGAACAGAGGATATGATGTATTCAATATAATGATGATTCCTGAAAGGTTAACAACGGCAGCAGGTGCAGTAGGTGTTGCTATGGCAGCAATAGAGATTGCAACAGATTATGCAATGAAAAGGGAGGCTTTCGGAAACAAGCTTATAGAGCATGAAGGAATAAGTTTCAAGATTGCTGAATCAATAACTGCAATAGAACAGGCTATGGCGCTTGTCTATACAGCGAGTAGAGCTGTAGATCTTTTTGAGGTAAAGAAAGTACCTTTTTCATATGTTAGAAAACTTGTATCCATGTCAAAGATGAACTCAACAGAGGTAATGTGGAAGGCTGTCAACGATGCTATGCAAATAATGGGTGGCATAGGTTATACCACAATTTACCCCATAGAACGTTTGCTAAGAGATTCAAGGCTAGGCATGATATGGACGGGAACGAATGAAGTGATGAAAATGATTATACAGCACGAGTTCGTAAAAGAAATGAAAAACCCGGACTATTTTTCCACAAAGAGAAACGTTCAACTTGATGCACTGGATTTCAATCTAATTGAGGAAAAGGTTTATAAATAATTGAAAAAATATTTTATTTTATTATTTTTCAATGTAAATCATTATTTGAAGTTTAAAAACAAATCATTAATCATAATAAAAATATAATTGATAAAATTATGGCTAGTTTAGTTCATAAACATTGCTAACTTTGCTTTTATGAAAAATATTTGAACATGCAGAAATATTTTTTACGTAGAAATATTCCAAAGTTTCAATTAATGGGTAGATCAAATGGAACAAATTCATTATCTACGAGCTTTACAGCACCTTTAACATAATTTCTATAGATGAGAAAAACTTTTTTAAATTCACCTTCGATATGATCAATTGGTGAATTCCTTTCATCAAAGTGAAGCATTTCCACATGCTCGTGCTCCTTACCATCGATATTAAATCCCCTCTGTTTCAAAAGGTAAAACGTATGTTCTCTTTCATCAGGATCAAGTCTCAATGTTGTTTTTTTCAAATTATTTTCTAGATTTTTAATATGATTTTCTTTGTAGTTCACAACCCTAGGATCGGCATCATTTGCTATAATGAATGACATTACACCCAAACATTTTGTACAAGTGCCGCATGGAACTATTTCACCGTTTTCAAAATGGCATGAATGACAGGATCTCTGCAACCTGTAAAGTTCAGGGTACCTCCTTGTAAGTATCCTTTCCACAATCAAACCCGTAATTGGTCTAACAATGCTCCATTGCCTGATTTCTAGATTTATAGATTTGAAATAACTAGTATTATAAACATCAAAATCAACACTTTGATCATATATACCAAAATAATGTTTTATACCATTAAAATAATAATTTGCTCTGGGATCATCATATTCGCTTCCCAGAAGTATATTTCCAATGCCATATTTAACAATTAATGGTAACATTGAAAATATATAGGGACCAAAAATAAATAATCTTATTGGATATGTATCTGACTTTATCTTTCTATGGTCCTTTCTTATTATTTTAAGATTGTCAAGCATAAATAAATAAAATCGATCAATGTTAGACCAGACCTTTTTTGTTTTATTATCTACTCTGGATAATTCTTTATATGCCGGCAAAGCCGTTCTCCAATGACCTCCTGATTCGTTGAAGAAAATGGGATAAACTTCGAAGCCCATTTCATTCAAAAGGCCATAAGTTAATAAGCTTTCCTTACCCCCCGATGAAAGTATTGTGCACTTCCTTTTATCCATTTTTGAATTAAATTTATAATCTGAAATGCCTTTTATATGAATTTTTGCTTTTGTTTTAGCATTTTCTGGTATCATTTCATCCTCTTTTGGTATATATTCCTTTTTAATAAAATCTGCACGTCTTTTACATATTTTATTTACAAAAATATCCCTCGAAATTATGTCCATATTATCCTTAATATATGAAAGATCATTTTCAGAGAGAGGAAAATCTAGATATATATTTTCAGTAAAAAGACCGTAATTAATAAGGGGCATTACTACCATCAATCTGGCAATATTTTTTATATTTTCAATTTCATCAATTTTTTCCTGATATGAAAAAATAAGGTCAAAGTATTTTTTGTTATCTAATGTGATTTTTGATCTAATAACTTTTTCTTTTACATCCGGTTCACTTACGTGTATTTCTTTAAAGCTAATGAGATCCAAAATTTACAACCCTCCTTTAGCTATAACTGTTTCCTTCTTTTGCTGCACTTCAACCTGTGATTCCCTCATTTCTATTATTGATTTAGCTATTTTAGATACACCTGAATAAAGTGGTGCATCAACTGGAACCTTATACTTCTCCTCATAATCTTGGATATAATATGGTATTTCAAATTCCGCCATATGCTCTGTGTTAAGCGTTATTCCGACAATAGGATGACCTGATAGTATTTCTATAATATCCATGAATTTTTTCACATCTGGGATTGGGTATTTTTCAAAACCATCATAGAATAATCTTTTAGGAGCATGCTGAAGAACTATTGCTTCAGGTCTTGCTGCCGCTATTATTTCAAATCCACCCGGATAAGCAGGATGTAATATACCACCTTGTCCTTCTATTAAAATAAAATCAGGATGGTGATCCTTCCATGCCCTTACAACCTCACTCTCTATACCACCAGCTACAAAATCGTTTATCATAGCATCAATAAGGGCACAGTATTCAGCACCTTGCATCCAGCCTGTTTGTCCTGTACCAACAAATATAGCGCTATAGCCCATATCCTTTAACGCTTCGGTGAGCATTATGGTTGTTGTCCTCTTACCAATTGCGCTGTCAGTACCTAGGACAGCTACCTTTATTGCCTTCACATTCTCTATTTCCCCAGTGAAAAATTCCTGCTTCTTAAGAAACATCTTTCTTACATCTGTGATTTCAACACCCATTGCCTCTGCAAGCGTTGAAAATTCAGGATCGTCACTTAGAAATTCATGAAGACCGGATACGATATTCATTCCATAGGAAATTGCCCTTGATATATAAGGCCTGTAATTCTTTGGCAAATAACCACCATCTGTAGCTGCTCCAACAATAAGTACCTCAGGTTTTAAGTATAATGTTTCATCAACTGTGGAAAATATTGGTATATTCCTAATTTTTCCGTCCAGTACATAACCCGCATCCATTCCTGCAAATTCTGAATCTATAACGCCAACAATTTCATATCTCTTTGAATATCTGACAAGACCGTGTGCAGTTTTACCATTTGTAGAACCATAGACACCTTCAGCAAGGATTATTGCTCTAGGAAGCATTAGAAAAACACCCCGGAAGTTATATAACAGAAATTCAAAAATGCCAACTCTCTATCACAACTAGGTGGATGGCCGTCGTCATCATCTTCCATTCTTTCTCACCATCTTTGAGAATACCACAGTATGTTGTGATAATTATGTTATATAAAAATTTATCCTTATTTTTACCATTTTATTTGAAAAAATATAGTAAAGGAAAACAATTTATTACTTAATGAGATTTTAGATTGATGAACAGAAAAAGAATGTCAGGATTTAAAAGGTATTTTTCTGTTGAAGAAGCATTGTTTGAATTCAAAAAAAGAATTCAAGAATCAAAAGATTTTAATGAAATAAATACACTTGAATCTTTGAACAGAATAACATTTGAAAATATATATTCCCCGCTGGACCTCCCTCCTGAAAACAGGAGTGTTGTAGATGGCTTTGCTGTTAGATCTATAGATGTATCTGGTGCTTCTCCATCAAACCCTATCGAGCTTGAGATTATTGGTAGAATCTCTGCAGGTGAAAAATTTTATGCAACACTAAAGAAAGATCAGGCAGTAGAAATCTATACAGGTGGTATCATGCCTGAAGGCGCAGATTGTGTTTTAATGGCAGAGGATTGCATAAAGGATAAAGAAAAATTGATTGTTATGAAACAATGTTTCAAATATCAGAATGTATCAAGGAAAGGTGAAGATTTTTCAAGAAATGATATTGTAATAAAAAAAGGTACATTGATAGAACCCTTTCATATCGGTGCTCTTATATCACTTGGTATAAATAATATTAAAGTTTACAGAAAAGCAAAAGTTTCAATAATTTCAACAGGTTCAGAATTGAAAGATATTAATGATTATAAAGAAGGTATTATAGATTCAACAAGACCCATGCTAATTTCTATGGTAAAAAGCGCTAATTTGGATCCTTTGGATTTAGGTATTGTAAAGGATGATAAGGATGAAATAATAAAAAAATTGAAAGAGGCCTTGAATAATTCTGATATGGTTGTAATATCTGGTGGAACAAGCCTTGGAAATTATGATCTGGTTCCTGAGAGCATTGAAGAAATTGCAAAACCTGGTATTGTTATCCATGGAATTGCTATGAGGCCTGCAAGGACAACAGGCATAGCTTTTAATAATAAAATTCCTATTTTAATGGTTTCAGGTTTCCCTGTGGCTGCTTACATCTCATTCAATTTATTTTTAAGAGAATTTATAAAATCATTTTATGGGACAAATCTTCTACCATTACCAAAAATTCAGGGCAGATTGACAAAAAGATTTCCTAATCCGCCTGGCATAAGATCGTTTGTCAGGGTAAAGGTATCTTATGATAACGGTGAATATATAGTAGATCCATTGAGACTGACTGGATCGGGAATATTATCAACATTGACAAGGGCAAATGGCATAATGGTAATAAATGAAAATTCAGAAGGTTATGATGAAAATTCAATTGTTGAAGTTGAATTAACACAACCTATTGAGGAGGTGTTAAATAATGCAAAAAATCTTTCATGAACTTTTAACAATCAATGAGGCAATTAAAAAAATTGAAATGGAATACGGTGAATTAAAACCTATAGGTATTGAATTTGTAAATATAGATGATAGTATTGGAAGAATACTTGCAGATGAAATTTATGCAAAGGTTGATTCCCCACCCTTCGATAGATCAGAAGTAGACGGATATGCCTTAAATCATTTTGATTTAATCGGAGCGGATGAGGAACATCCAGTTTCATTAAGAATTATAGGAAAATCTGTTGTTGGAAAAATACCTGATATATCCATTAAACCGGGTACATGCGCTGAAATTGCAACTGGTGCTCCATTACCCAAAGGAGCAACAGCTGTGGCAATGATTGAATACACAAAAAGGTCTGGGGAACTGGTAAAATTTTATAGATCTGTTTCTACAGGTGAAAATGTTGCCAATGCTGGATCTGACGTGATGGTTGGGGATACAACTCTGAGAAAGGGAACACTGATCACACCTCTTGAGATAGCAATAATTTCTTCTTTGGGCTATGACAGAGTACCCGTCTACAAAAACCTTAATGCAGGCATAATATCAACAGGTGATGAAATTGAAACAGTTGGAAATGTTTTAAAACCCGGTATGATATATGACTCTAATTCTCACACGATTTCATCATATCTTAGGGGTATTGGTATAAAATCTAATTTTTATGGAATTGCACGAGACAATTATGAAGATATTAAATCACTTGTTAAAAAAGCACTTAATGAGAATGATTTGGTAATTACATCCGGTAGTACATCTGCGGGTTTAGGAGATGTAATTTACAAAGTTTATGCTGAATTTGGCAGACTAGTTGTACATGGGCTTAAAATAAAACCTGGTAAGCCAACAATTGTTGCAATATCAGGTAAAAAATTATTGATTGGGCTTCCAGGATTTCCAATGTCTGCAATTATTGCATATGAATATTTTATAAAGAAGATTCTTATGAAATTATCTGGCTATAATTTTGAAGAGAACATAACATTTGCAAAATTATCATCAAGGATTAATTCCAGTAAAAATGTTGAGGAATTCGTGCCAGTTAGCATTGTTAAAAAGGGAAATGAATTAAGAGCATATCCAATATACGGTAATTCTGGATCTATTACATCAATGTTATACGCAGATGGGATTATGAGAATTCCTGAAAATGTTAATTATTTGGATGAAAATGATGAAATAGAAATTACTCTTTTTTCAAATACCTTGAACATTCCAAATCTAACAGTGATTGGAAGCCACTGCCCGTTACTTGAATCACTTCTATCAAATTTCAAGAATGTTAAATATATCAGGGTAGGTTCTACGGCTGGATGGTACGCAGTAAAAAATGGTGAAGCAGATATTGCTGGAACACATCTTCTGGATGAAAAAACATTATCTTATAACATACCTTTCCTTGAAAAATATGGATTATCTGGAAAGGCAGTAATAATCAGAGGTTATGGTAGAGAACAAGGTATATTAATAAAGAAGGGAAATCCAAAAAACATTAAAAATATTAATGATTTCCTTAGAAATGATATTACAATTGTAAATAGAATAAAGGGCTCAGGTACGAGAACATTGCTTGATATTTTATTGAAAAAGGAAGCTGAGAAACTTGGATTAAATTTTGAAGAAATGGTGCAGGGCGTTAATGGATATAATTTTGAAGGAAAAACACATTCTTCTGTGGCATCTGCTGTATCTCAGAATAGGGCAGATGCTGGGTTAAGCCTAAAATTCTATGCTGAATTATATGGACTTGATTTTATTCCTATTGGACTGGAAATGTATGACATACTTGCGAGCATAGATTCATTGGACAAACCAGAAATTAAGGAAATGATAAATTTGCTTAAATCGGATAAAATAAAGGAATTAATAAAAAAACAATTCCCAGGATACACCATTTTAGATGATTCAGGCTCAATTTATAAAATGTAAGGCAAAATTTCAGTAAGATTTTTCTTTTTTATGACTATATTAGCGCTCTTTTCAACGTTATCACTCAATGGATCAAATGCAATGCCTGTGCCTGCAATTTTGAACATCGGTACATCTACTTCACCATCCCCAATTGCCACTGTATCCTGGGGTTTTATTTTCAGTTTATCAAGTAAATTCATAAGTGCAATATCTTTCCTATATGGATTTACAACCATTTTTGCCTTACCTGTAATTACACCATTTCTATCCGTTTCAAGACCATTGGCATAATAGATTTCTATACCTAGCCTTTTGGATACTATGTCAGCAATTATATCAAGACCGCCTGTAATAATTGCCAATTTCATGCCCTTTTCTTTCAAAGTTTTTACCGTTTCATATGCACCATTCATCATTGGCATTCTTTCATAAATTTTTTTTAACTTTTCAATTGTGAGATATGGATCTTTTGACTTCCATAACATAACGTCCATGTAAATGAATGTTGGATAATCTATTTTTCCTTCGTTAAAAAGCCTTATATTTTCCATATTGTCTGTACCAAAATACTTGTGAATGAAATACCAGCTACTTTTACAATCTGTTAAAACGCCATCCATATCAAAAACAACTAATTTTTTCATTGTAATCTAACGTTTTCAATAGAAAGAGGCTCATCAAGAACTGTTTCAAATGCAACTATTGTCATTGTTTTTTCTACACCTTCGATATTCCTAAGCTGATCAACTACATATGATCCTACATCTTCAACAGTTTTTCCCCTTACCTTTACAAGAAGATCCCATTCACCTGCAATAATATGAACCTCTTCAACATTTTTCATTACAGAAATTTTCTTTGCAAGTGTTCTTTGAGAGAGTTTAAAGTTCGGCGAAAATGATATCAATATAAATGCTGTGACAGATAAACCCAGGACTTTATAATTCAAAAGTGGAACTATTTTTTTAATTATTCCATCTTTTATTAGTTTTTGTATCCTGTTGTATACTGTAATCCTTGGTATGTTTGTTTCTTTCGATATTTCACTTATTTGGGCTCTACCATTCTTTGATAACACTTTCAATATTGCAGCATCCTTTTTATCAAAATCCATAATTATTAGATAACTAATTCAAATTTTAATTTTTTCATTCAATTTTAAAATTCTTTTTTTGCAATTTGTCCATTTTTTTAAGTTTTTATTTCTAAATTTTAACAATTATTCATATTTTTAAACATAAATGTTAATAATATCAATGTAATATTAACATATATGGAAAAAACAATGCTTATTCCGAGACCATTTTATGAATTAGGCAATGAAGAAATTGAAAAAAAGAGAGTTATAGGGCAAATAGAGACTTATGTATTTAAGTTCCTTTCGAATGAATTTGTTGAAAATGGATTTCAGTGGATAATGCCCGTAATCTTTTCCAAAGCTACAGATCCTTTGTGGCCTGATCCAGGGGCATCAATAGAAAAAAGGATTGAGGCAGAAATTTATGGGACAAGCGTTAAGGTAATGCAAAGTATGATTGTTCACAAAATTGTCACCTGCTCAATACTCTATGATAAATTGTTTACATTTTCACCAAACATAAGGATTGAAAAAAAAGAAAGGGCTTTAACAGGTTTGCATGCCTATGAATTTACACAACTTGACTTTGAAATAAGGGATGCATCCTCTAATGACATAAGGAAATTTGTTGAGTATGTTCTTTATAAATTAAAGAAAAACATTGAAAAAGAATTTGAAGGTTTTATTCAAAATAATTCATTTTTTGATATGGTAAGACCACCTTGGAAGGTTTATGACTTGGAAGATCTAAAAAATGAATATGGAAATGACTGGGAAAAAATTGTTGAAAAATTTGATGAACCAATTTGGGTAGTAAATATACCAAGGGAGTTCTATGATTACGAGGATTTTGATACTGGGAGATGGGATAATTATGATCTATATTTGCCTGGGCTTGGTGAGGTTTTATCAGGAGCAAAGAGGGAATTTACATATCTAAAGATGAAGGAAAAGATTCTCAGAGATGGTCTAAACGAAAATAACTTTAAAATAATTCTTGAACTTGCAAAAGATCGCAGGATATTGCCCTGTGCAGGTGCTGGCATAGGAATTGAAAGGCTCTTAAAATGGATTACAAATGTTGATCACATAGGTATGGTACAACTGTTTCCAAGAATTCCTGGCATCGTTTATGATTTATAAACTTTCTTTACATGGTGTGATGTCATTAATTTAAGAAGGCCCGGATAAAGTAAATGAAATTCCACAACCGATCCTATAGAATAATTTTCTTCGCTCTCAGTAATATCTAATATAATATGATCACTACTACCTCCAAGGATTCTAATGCCCTTATCCAGTGGAATTAATGACCCAATATCAACATCCTGAATCCCAAGTGCTATAATTGCTCTTTTTCTTAATCCAATATCCATTATTTTTGGTATGTTTCCAAAGGCATCCCTACCAATTTCGCCATATGGTTTTGATGGCTTTTCTTTAATTTCTATTATTTCTGCTTTAAGCAAGAAAGTATCCCTATTTAAGTATGATATTTCCCTGTTACCTGTTGTATCTCTTCCAAGTGCTATTGCTTCACCTATCCTCAGCTGGTTTACTCCTGAAAGCCTTCCTTTCTCATACAGATAAAGGGTATCAGTAGCACCACCAGATACAATTTTAACATCAATACCATTTTTGATTAATTCCTCTTTTAATTTTAAGAGTTCATTCATTTTACCTTCTGTGGGTATTACACCACCAAAACAACCAAGGTTTGTACCTATACCTAAAAATTCTATTTTATAATTCTGAATTTCATTAACAAAATTGTAAAGATCTTTAGGCATAACACCCTCCCTTAAGTCACCCAATTCAACCATAACAATTATGCCAAATTTTTTTCCAAGAATTTTTGAATATTTTGATATGACTTTTATAGTATCAATTTCGGTTATAAAAGCGCCGTCTGCATATTTAACCGTATACTTTGCCTCGGATATTTGAGGCGCCCTTATCTGAAAAATTTTTTCCCTAATGCCCCCCTTTCTCATTCTCATTATATTCTGTATTCTTGAATCCCCAAGTGTTTCAATTCCTGCTTCAATTAAAATTTTTGCATATCTAGGATCACCTAGCATTACTTTTGTTACACCTAGAATATCTATCTTGTCCTTTGATAGGTAATTTTTTAATTTCTTGGCATTTTCTTCAATTTTTTCTGAAAAAATAAAAAGTGAAGGGTTCATAAAAAAATATTATTCAAGCTCCCTTAAGGATTTTTCTATCCTGTTTAGAGCCTCTGTCACTTCAACTGTTCCAATAATTAGTGGTGGCCTAAACCTTATTCCCTTTTCACCCGTTTTTAATGCAAGCAAACCATTTTTGTACATTAGATTAAATACGGCATCCCTCGTCTTCGTATCCTTTAAATCAAATGCATCCATTAAACCTCTTCCTCTAGCATTGCTCATCACTGTATATTTATCCTGAAGCTCAACCAAGCCCTTTACGAAAATTTCTCCCATCTTTGCTGCATTTTCAACAAGCTTTTCTTCATCCATTATTTCTAGTATCTTCTTACCTGTTACCATGTCTGCAAGATTTCCGCCCCATGTTGAATTTATTCTGCTCGATACCTTGAAAACATTATCCTCAATTTCATCTATTCTTGGCCCTACCATTATACCACACACATGCATTTTCTTCCCGAATGCAATTATGTCAGGTTTAACATCAAAATGCTGATGTGCCCACCATTTTCCAGTTATTCCCATTCCACTCTGAACTTCGTCCACAATAAACATAATTTCATTTTTCTTTGTTATTTTTTCAACTTCTTTTAAATATTCTTTCCTGAAATGGTTGTCTCCACCTTCACCCTGAATAGGTTCAATTATAAAAGCTGCTACATCATCAGGATTTTCTTTTATGGCCTTTTCCATTTCATCCAAACTCTTCTTTTCAAGATCTTCAACTTTCTTTAAATTCTCACCTGATAGTGGAAATGTAATTTTTGGATTTGTGATCCTGGGCCAATTAAATTTTGGAAAATATTGAGTTTTTCTTGGATCGAATGTATTTGTTAATGATAATGTATATCCGGATCTGCCATGAAATGCTTCCTTTAAATGTATGACCTTGTAACCTTTCTCTTCTTTATACCCTTTTTTGAAATTCTTTCTTACTTTCCAATCAAATGCTGTTTTTAAAGCGTTTTCAACAGCCAAGGCTCCACCCTCAATGAAAAAGAAATATTTCATATAATCTGGTGTAGCTATTCTAGAAAGTGTATCTACAAATTCTGCCATCTCCACTGTATATATATCAGAATTTGTAGGTTTGTTTATTGCTGCCTTTTCCAATTTTTTAAGGAATTCTGAATCAAAAAATTTAGGATGATTCATTCCCACTGCTGATGTGGCAAAAAAACCGAAAAAGTCCAGATATTTTTTGTCAAACCTTGAATCATAAAGCCAGGCACCCTGACTCTTCTCCAGATCAAGGACCATATCATAGCCGTCAGTCAAAATTCTTTTCCCCAATATTTCATGAACATTTTTGCTTGTTATCATGTTTAACTATAATACGAATTAAAATAAATAATTTATTCACTGCTCTCCATCAAGATTTATATTGAGCAGTTTTGATATCTCCTTATACCTGTTCCTAATTGTTACCTCAGTAACTCCCGCCACATCCGCTATTTCCTTTTGCGTTCTTACTTGGTTTTTAATTGTTGATGCAATGTATATAGCTGCGGCGGCAACACCGGTAGGGCCTTTACCTGAAATAATACCCAATTCACCTGCCCTTCTGATTATGCTTTCAGCTTCTTCTTGAACTGTTTTATCAAGATTCAATTTATTACAAAATTGAACAATATATGATGTTGGATAGGTTGGTTTTAAATTCAATTTTAATTCCTTAGTTAAATGCCTGTATGACCTTCCAATTTTCTTTTTACTGAGTTCAGCACATTTTGCAACTTCATCCAAAGTTCTGGGTAGATTTACCTGCCTGCAAGCTGCATATATACTTGCTGAAACTATGCTTTCAATGCTTCTACCTCTTATTAAATTCTTTTCAACTGCTCTTCTATATATAACTGCAGCTGTTTCCCTAATATCTTTTGGCAATCCCATTTTACTTGAAATTGTATTAAGTTCTTGAAGAGCAATTGATAAATTCCTTTCGGCTGAATTGCTTACCCTGATCCTCTGGTGCCATTTTCTTACCCTATAAATCTGAGCCCTGTTCCTATGGGGTATCCTTTTACCATATGAATCCTTGTTTGACCATGAAATTTCTGTTGCAAGACCCTTATCATGGCTTAGATATGTCATTGGTGCGCCTGTCCTTGCTCTTTTTTCTTCCTGTTCACTATCGAATGCTCTCCATTCCGGTCCCTGATCTATGTAAGAGTCTTCTATTACATAGCCACAATTCTGGCATATCATTTCTCCTCTCTCATAATCTATTATAAAATGTGTTGATCCACATTCTGGGCATTTAATAACCTGGTCCTCATCAAGTTTTTTACTCATCAGAACCACCTTAAGGGTAGGTTAATTCTACATATAAATTACTATATTAACTTTCCTCATTAAAATAGATTTTGGAAAAAAAATTAAAACTCTTTTTTGAAACTTTCTTTATCTTTGCCTTTTATAGTGGCATCTATACCTATTTTTGTTGTAATATCATTGTTATATCTGCTTGGATCTAATGAACTTCCCCTTTCCTTTTTTATTACCATATCCCTGTCACCTTGAAATCTCGTTGCTATGGACCATTCAACATCTTCAATATTATTTATATCAATATCTTCATCAATAATAATTACATGTTTCAAACTCCTGTGGCCTTTAAATGCACCTTCAATAGCCTTCCTTCCATCCTCCTCATTTTTCTTTTTAATTTTTACAATACCATGAAGCCAAGAACAACCACCATAAGTTAATTTAACATCCAGAACATCAACGTTCATTTTTTTAATTTCCTGATAAATTGTAGGTTCTCTTGGCATGCCCATTAAATTATAATGTTCATATCCACCGGAGAGGAGCAAATGAAATATTGGTTTTTTGTTTGTATACATTTTTTCAAATACCACTACTGGCTGATTTTCCTTAGTATCGTACGTTCTTGTAATATCAAGGAATGGTCCTTCCAAAGGGTATTTTTCATTCGTTATTTTCCCTTCAAAAACATATTCACTTTCAATAGGTACATTTATTCCATTTGATAACCTTACCATTTTTTCCTTTTCACCTAATGTTTTTAATCTCAATGATGAGGCAATCATTGATTCATCTATGTTATAATCAACTGACGTAGCTGCAGCTAAAAGAAATGTGGGAAATGCACCTATTATAACTGAGATTTTAAGATCTTTTCCTTCTTTTATAGATTCTTCATACATTTTATAAAGATCCCTTGGAACAAGCCTGATTACTGCCCTCTTTTCATCTATAACCATCATCCTGTGAAATGATGCGTTCCTCTTTCCATCCATTTCAGAAAATACTATTCCACTGGTTATATAATTTGATCCGTCTTTTTCAAAATATTTTGGTATAGGTAATTCTTTAAGAGAAAAATCTCTTTCTTCGTAAAATGGATTTTTATCTAAGATCTCATAATCCACTGGATTATTTATAGCGTAAAGCAATGATTGAAGAATATCTGAATTACCTAAAACCATAGATATATTATTTCTTTCTGCCCATATATTCCCTATAGCTTCATAACCATCTAGGTCTCTGAAATATATTGGTGTTTTTGGGTATTTTAACAAATATTTTGTAACTTCAAGTTCTTTACTAACATAACCTTTTATCTCTATTACATTTTTAAATTTCTTTATTAAATCGGAATACATAAAAATGTAAACTATTATTTATTAAAAAAATCTTTTGCAAATATTTTTTTATATCCTCCTTTTTTCCTATTTTCAATGAAAATAGGAATATTGAATATTCAAGGTGATGTTTTAGAACATTTCAAAATGGTAGAAAAAGTACTGAAGATATTAAATATTGAGGGGCAACCTGTATTGGTTAAAAATAAAGATGATTTAAAAGATCTAAAAGGATTGATTATTCCAGGTGGTGAAAGTACCACAATATCAAGATTTTTGAAAAAAAATGATCTCTATAATATAATTAGGGATAATGCATTAAATAATTCTTTAGGTGTTATGGGAACTTGTGCCGGAGCAATTGTTATATCAAGAGATACTGGCGATTCAAGAGTAGATCCACTGAATTTAATAAATGTTAAAATAAAAAGGAATGCATATGGAAGGCAATATTCATCATTTCAGGTTGATTTAGACATAAAAGGTTTCAGCTCTTCTTTTCCTGCAGTATTTATTAGGGCACCTGTTATAGAATCCATAGGTAATGATGTGGAAGTTCTTTCTAAATATAACGATGATATTGTATTTGTATCTAAAGAGAAAATTTTTGCTTTAACTTTTCATCCTGAATTAACAGGAGATTATAGAATTCATAAATTGTTCATAGAGAGGGTGGGGGGTATTTCTACTGGAAATTACTAAAAAGGTTTTATATCTTCTTAAGCTATTATCTTAACTAGGTGAAATTTATGGTAAAAAAGACACCGCTTTATGATGAACATATAAAATTGGAAGCTAAAATGATAGAATTTGCAGGTTTTTCTATGCCTCTGGAATATTCTGGTATTATTGATGAACATTTAACAGTAAGAAATAAAGTTGGTATTTTTGATGTTTCACATATGGGTGATATAATTATAGAGGGGGAAGATTCAGAAAAATTTTTAAATTATTTGCTTCCAACAAAAGTTTCTGATATGAAAAATTTGGAAGCAAAATATAGTGCTTATTTAAATGAAAAGGGTATAATGTTAGATGATACAATAGTATACAAAGTAAACAGAAATAAATTTTTATTAGTTCCAAATGCTGCTACTGAAGAAAAAATTTATAATTGGGTAAAAGAAAAATCTATAGGATATAATATAAAAATTTATGATCGTACTTTATTATATTCAAGTATAGCAGTGCAAGGTCCTTTAGCTGTAAAGGTAATGAATAAATTAACAAATTATGACTATTTAAAAATGAATAATTTTACCTTTGATTTCATTAATTTTAATAATATAGAAACCAGGGGAGATAACTTTCTTCCTTATAATAAAATAATGATATCTAGAACTGGATATACAGGGGAAGATGGATTTGAGTTAATATTTCCTAATGAATATGCAATAAATATTTGGAATGATTTAATAGATTATGGAAAGGAATATGGATTAAAACCATGTGGATTAGGAGCAAGAGATACATTAAGAATGGAAAAAGGAATGTTGCTCAGTGGTACTGATTTTAATATGGATAGAACGCCTATAGAAGCAGCTATCTCATGGATTATAAATTATGATCATGATTTTATTGGTAAAGAAGCATTGCTAAAAATAAAAAATACAGATCATGAAATTTTTAGAGGATTTAAAATGATAGATACAGGAATTCCTAGGCATGGTTTTAAGATATATAAAAATGATATTATGGTAGGTACTATAACAAGTGGAACCATGTCACCTGTTTTAAAAATAGGTATAGGTTTAGGATATGTAAAAAAAGAAATAAAACCTGGTGATATTGTACAAATAGATATAAGAGGAAAAAAATTGAAAGCAGAAGTAACCAAACCTAAAATAATTCCATAGGAAATGGGGGGGTCCCTATCATGAAAATACAAGTAAAAGGAAAAGAATTTGAAACTGATATATGTAAAATGTCAGATAATCCTCTAAAATTTGGAATAGGTATAAAAATAACGGATCCTGTTTGGAGTATATTAAAAGAAGAGAAAAAGTTTAAAATAGATGAAAATGAATGTATTATCACAGATGAAGTGGATATAGGGGATCGAACATGGTATGTATTTATTTTTAAAAATTCTAAAATATCAAAAAAATACCTAAAATAATTTATTCTTTTTTGTATAATCTTAAACCAGAAACTATTTTTGGATAAAAATATGTAGATTTTTGAGGTAACCTTTTACCATTTAAGGAAATATCCCAAATAATTTTTGGTGTAACAGGATTAAAAATAAAAGCCATAGAATTTTTTAAATTTTCAAGATTTAAATTGGTATTATGAAAAGTAATTATGCGATCAAAATCATAATCTATCTTTAATATTTTATTTAAAATTATGTCATTGAATATTACAGGGCCAAGTTCCATGTATTTATCATTAACAAAGTTAAGTTTATCTTTTAACCTAAGCAAATAATATTTATTTTTATAAACAAGAATAAACTCTTTTGATCCAATAATTTTTTCGGTACTATTTATCTGTTCTATTTCAAAATAATTTTCAAAAGAATTAATGTTAAAATCATTAGGTATATTTTTAACAATCTTATTTGATGGGAGAATAATTAATCCAGGATCGTTTACATTTACAAAAACACCCATTACATATTTACCCTTTTCATTTATTTTTGAAAAATCTACTGCTGCACTATACCTATGATGCCCATCTGCAATAACAAATTTCATTTTATTACACTCATCAGGATCATCATCCAAAACATAAAGTTCGTTATTTATTCCATTCGGTTCTTCACCCCAAAGAATTTTTTTACTAAAATTTAGTAAATATGAACATTTTCCATTAATATCATTATAAAGGAAAAAAATTGGTTCAATATCCATTTGAACTTTCTTCATCAATTCTAAACGCTCATTTTTTGGGGCCTGGAAAATTCTCTCATGTGGTATTATTTCTTTAAAACTTTGATCTACACTAATCAAAGAAAAAAAGGCTTTCCTTTCAACCATTCTCCCATTAAAGAAGAATTTTTGTATATAAGGATAAATATGCTCTTCTTTATCCATTATTAAAATTTTCTTGGCAATCCATTCATTTATAGTCTTCAATGAATAATCATGTTTATCGGGGAGATTAATTCTAACAAAATTATAGGGATTTCTTTTTAAATATTTATTCTTCAGATCTTCATCTATTTCATCAAATGGAAGGGTTAAATAATCATCCAAAGGGTTCAATTCATCTGAATATCCAATTCCCTTGAATTTTTTTAATTCAACCATTAAACAATTATATTTAGTTTCTCCCTTAAAAATTTTCTCTCTTCTTCACTCATTTTCAAGAATGTAAAAACCTCATTAAAATCAATCTCTTCAAAAAAAACATATTTCAATGATATGTATAAAAGAAATTCATCCCATGTAAGATCTCCTCTACCAAGGTCCCTCTGTACTACTGATGATATATAGTTCAAGAAATCCTTCGTCTTTTTCTTTATTCCAATTGAAACCCTCTCCTCGGTCATAATTCCCAAAACACATAAAAATATAAAAAATTTTTTTTATACTTTTTATAAAAATTATACTTTTTATATAACAAAATATATATATCTAATTACTATACCATTTTTGAGGGTGATAATTTGAAGCTTTTAGCTTTAATATTGATAACTCAAGTAATATTAGTAAGCGGAATGAATCTAAGCTATGCCCAGACAGTTTCAGTTAATATGCATACGAGTGTAGGTGCAAATGCAACGCAAAATTTGACAGAAATGCTAAATAGACTGACTTTTGTTATAAATGCTATTGCAATTTCAATACTTTCTATTTTATGGATATGGGAAGGATTGTTTCTTTTCTTCCATAAGGATGATAGGGAAGGCATATTGAAATTCAAACATGATCTACCAATAATGATCATTGCATCTGTAATAATATTGGGTGCTTCCATAATAGTGAACATTATAGGGTTTATAGCTCACGGATGATTGGTGTTAAAATTGTTTAATATACAACAGATAGTAAATTCAGTACTTGGAGCCTTTTTCACTGCTTTTAATGATATATTAATTGCTGCAGCCACTTTTATATGGAAATTTCTTATTTTTCAATTCTTAAATCCTGCTGTTTCTTTTCCTTCAGTACTTAATAATGGTAAAATTCCATCATTAAATCCTGTATGGATAACAGGAAATGCATATGGGTATGGCATGGTAGCACAAATAGGAATGGATTTTTCAGTAAACATTAGTGTAATTGTACTCAATTTTATTGTAGCGCCATTCTTCTCTATAATGCTCATTCTTGCTGGACTTTCTTATCTTTTTAAACATACATTTCAAATAAATGAAAAACTTAGCGAATATATACCAAGAATATTTTTAAGTGTAATATTGGCCTATTTTTCTATTTATATTGCTGACATTACTATGCAGTTTGGAAATGTTATTTATTCATTCTTTTACTCTGGTCTCCATATTGTATGGAATGGATCTCCATCACCTGTTATTGGATTAAAAAATCTATCTGACTGGCCATGGAATTATTTTCAAAATTTTAATATAATGATATATTCCACCAATGGATTTATTGAATTTCTTGTTTTAAGTACTCTCATTGGAGTAATGTTCATTTTCCTTATTGTTCTGGTGATGAGAATTATATGGATATATTTTTTTATTATTATTTTACCAATAGGATCATTATTTCTTATGCATCCAAAAACTGAATTAGTGGGTAAAAGAATTTGGATGTCTTTCATTGATAGAGTTTTTGAAATATGTTTTATGGCTCCATTGCTTCTTTTATTAATATTTATTCAAGATCCTCTTTTTTGGTCTGGGATTTTTGCAGTTTCATTAATGGTACCATATGTTGTTTCATTTTCATTATCTAAAATGGGATATCCAAGAACAATATCATTTTTCCCAAGGATATTCTTTTTTGAAGGCTCAAATATTGGAAAAACAGGTTTTAAAACAATAAAAGACAGTATTTCAGGAAATTTTTCATTGCTACCAAAAAATAGTGGGGAAAATAAGTCATGATAAGTGTAGATGTTCCAGAACCAATAGGCTCAGAAAATTCCATTGGCCCATTCACATTTTCACAGTTAATAAGAATAATTTTTTATTCATTTCCAATAATCATCTTTTCTATTTATGTATCCATAGTATTTCTACCAATAATAATAATACCTGTTATTCTCGTTTGGAAAAAATATAATCAATATGACCTTGACATCTTTTTGATTAAATCTTTTATTTGGAAATTGAAATCTAAGAGGGTAAAAAGAAGTACAATAATCGATTTAATAGATTTTAAAACTAATTCAAGAAATGCTACTGTTTGGAAATATTATGAAGGATATATGTGTGCGCTGGAATCATCTGGCATAAGTATTGATTTCATAGACGAAAATGAGAAAAATAATATTTATGAACAATTTAATAAATTTCTAAATTCAATAGATTTTGGTTTTTCAATATACATTTATTCATATAGAGATAGCAAAAATATGATAATAAATCAAGAAAATAAATTTCTTAAAATAGTCGCAGAAAGTCAGAAAAATTTATTCGAATATTATAATAACAGGGTTTTTAAGAAAAAATTTATCATTATATTAACACTAAAATTCAATGAATTTAAAATTAATTCACAAGTAAACTTTAAAAAAGCATCTGAGATATTAAATGAAAGGGCTGAATTATTTGTTAATTCATTATCTGCATTAAATTTAAAAATTAAAAGATTGCAGTTTTATGAGTACAGTGAAATTTTTAATTACTTATGGTGATTAAATGGAAAAAAATAATTTTTTATTTATTTTAATTCTCTCTCTTATATCAAGTTCTTTGATATTTTTGTTTGGTATTTTCCTATGGGGTATATTTTTTATAAATGCATCAGCGTATCTTTATTATTTATTAATAAACAATAAATTAAAGATAACGATTTTAAGTGTTTTGTTTATTTCATTATTTTACATAATTTTACCATTTCAATACTTTTTATTTTTTAATACCTTATTAATGTTGTTCATTTTATTGTACTTATTTATAAAGGAGGTAAAAAATGGATGACTATGAAATAATTTATTCAAAGGACAGAATAATGGTAGGCAAATATAACTATTTTGTAGTTCTAAGCAAAGAACTTCCAAAAACGATTAACTTTGGAATCTTAAAGGATTTTTTGACATCAAATCATTCTATTGATATTTCCATAAATGTATTACCAATGGATGATTCAAAGATGATTGAGCTATTTGACATTGAAAATGAAACACTAGAACCAGAATTGAAATATATTAAGGATTTTTCATCAAAAAAAAGAAAATTAGAAAGAAAGATATTAAGTACAAGAGCTTTAGAAGAATATGTCATATCAGGAAAAGGGCATATTTATCGTTTTTCATTATCAATTTACTCAAAATCTGAAAGTGAAGAAAAAGCCAAAAATTCTTATAATTATGTAATATGGGAATTAAAGAAAAATCTTTTTAGCTTTATGAATCCAATTTTTGAATTGAAAAATTATTTTTACAAGCTTTTACCGATTGACAAAAATGATGGAAAAAACTCACAATTTATACATACACATGCACTTGGCACACTTTTTCCATTTTTGGTTGATTATGTTAACATGGAAAATGGTATTTTTTACGGTATAAATGATAAAAATTATACTCCTGTTATTTTCAACAGATGGGAATTTCCTTCTAGTCATTCTATTATTTCAGGTACAACAGGATTTGGAAAATCCTATTTTGTAAAGCTTTCAATCATTAGAGAATTGATATTGGATAGATCGATAAGGGTCTATATAATTGATCCATTAGGTGAATATACAAATTTAGTAAAAATGCTTGGCGGCGAAGTAGTAGAAATAGGAATGAAAGGCAATGAAATAAATATTTTTGAACTCGGAAATGAAAAGAATATAGAAGAAAAGATCTTAAGGTTAAGAACATTATTTTCAATACTTCTTGATTTGACAAAAAATGACCTTGCATTAATAGATGCAGCATTAACTATGATCTATTTGAAGGAAAAAGAACCTACAATTTCAGATTTTATTGATATCTTAAAAACATTCAACGATGAAAGGTCGATTGAAATATCTTATCTTCTTGATAAACTAATATCTGGATCATTAAAATCTTTAGATTCAAAAACATTTTTGAAACTTGATAAAAATATAGTATCATTCGATTTAACTAATATAAATGATGAATTTATGACTTTTTATATGACAATGATTTTGGATTTCATATATGGTAAAATATCTTCTGATTACGAAAAAAAATTAGTCATAATTGATGAAACATGGAAATTATTAAAAAATGAATATGCATCTGCATTTATAGATACTCTTTTTAGGCACGTTAGAAGATGGAAATGCAGTATGAATGTCATTTCTCAAAAGGCTGATGATTTTCTTACAACACCATTTGGTAGATCAATTATGAATAATGCATTATTCCACATAATTTTTAAACATGGCTATATAAGTGATGAAATGCAATCTTTTTACAAATTTACTAACGCTGAAGAAAATTTTATTTTAAATGTAGAAAAACCTAACATATCAGGATATTCGCAGGCATATTTCATATCACATCCCCTAAGATTTCCATTGAGAATTATTGCAACTAGGGAAGAGAATGAAGTAATAACGACTAACCCTGATGAATTGAAAAAATTAAAAAACATTTAAATGATGGAATATATCTAAAAGCAATGATTGATTTTGATATTTATTCATATTTTTACGATCTTGTAAAACAGATACCTGAAGGAATGATTACTACGTACAAATCTCTTGCAAATGCTCTAGGAGATGTAATAGCCTCTAGAGCAGTTGGTCAGATGCTTGCAGAAAATCCACAACCTATCGTAATTCCATGCCATAGGGTAGTCAAAAGCGATGGAACAATAGGTGGTTTCACACATCCTGAAGGAATTACCAAAAAAATTGAGTTATTAAAAAATGAGGGTGTAAAAATAACAAATGGAAAAATTGAAAATTTTGGAAATTTAATATTTAATGAGTTCAAAACTGATTATCCTCTTAAAAGGATAAGAGAAAAGGAGAAAGAATTAATAAAAAATATATCAAACAGTGACATGGAATTTGAAAAAATTGTTGCAATTGATGCATCATATCAGGGAAGAATAATATTCCTTTCATTTGTTTACATGGATGAAAAATTAAATATTTTGGGCATTAAAAATTTTAAGGATATTGTTAATTTTCCATATATACCTACATATTTTTCATATAGAGAAGGAAACGCAATATTGAAACATTATACTGGAAAAGATCTTTTGTTGCTTGATGGAAATGGTCTAATGCATCCAAGGGGGATTGGTCTAGCTACATATGTAGGTATATTTGCAAATGTACCATCCATAGGGATTGCAAAATCGCATCTTTATGGAGTTCTTAAAAATAACATGGTATTTTCTGGAGAAAAGCAGATAGGTTGGGTAATTCAAAACAAATATATTTCTCCAGGGAATAATATTTCACTTAAAAAAACATATGAAACTATAAAAAAATTATTTGAATATGGTGATCCAATAAAATTTGCACATAATTTTTCAAATAAATTCAAGGAATTAGAACTGCAGCAGCAATAACAGTTGTCCATTCCCCAGACTTTTCAACCGTTGCACTTGAAACAACATTCTGTGTTAAAAGTATCCTATCATCAAGAGCCCAAGTTTGATTACTTTCATCCCATATTAGGTGATGATCAATACCCATTGTTGATGCGAGCATTTCTGCAGCAAGATCTTCAGCAAATTCACCTGCTATTTTATCTGTTTCACCGAAACTATGATGTTCACTAAGATATCCATAAAGGTTTCTATCCTTTGGTATTGCAAGTCCAACCGCAGCTGAAATTAATCTGTTTAATTCATCACTGGAATTTTTTGCAAGTACTACGAAGAGTATCTGGCCAGGCTTTAAATAGGTCAATCCTTCTTCTTTTGTAACAATTTCAGCATTAGGAGGAAATATTGAACTTACCTCAACAAGGTTGAACTGTGCAATTCCAGCATCTCTCAATGCCTGTTCAAAAGATCCAAGTCTTGATTTATGCCTTCCTACACCCTTTGTAAAAAAAACTTTGCTTGGTATTATGGTAAACATTCAACTTTCCACCTTTGTTATCTCTTGGGCATTTTCCTCAATCTTTTCGCTTACATCTGTGCCTCTTTCAATAATAAGATGTGAAACCTTCTTTGGATCTAAAACCCTCTGCAAATAATCAAGCGCAATAAATGCTTGGTTAGGATCACCACATGTATAAATATCAAGAGTCACAAGCTCATGTTCAGGCCATGTATGAAAAGATAAATGGGATTCTGCAAGCAAAACAATACCGCTGCACCCCATAGGCCTGAACTGGTAATAATCAGAAGATATTTTTGTCAGTTTTGCATACTTTACGGTATCTTCAAAAATTGGTTTCATCTGTTCAACATATGTAATCTTCTCTCGATCAACGCCGTAAAAATCCGCGATTATATGAATTCCCACGGCCATCTTCGGCATCCTCCATATTTACTATTCACCTCCAATGTGAATACAGAAAAGGTTGAAAAAAACATCGTATTTGAACTTTATCCCTATTATATCCAATTTTAAAACCTGAAATAAAGATTATTAAGTCCAGTGGCTTATCATCTTCAATGGAATTGGAAGAAAAAATTAAAAGTTTGCAAAAAGAAATTTCTCCCATTATTGAAAAAAGGATAAAAGAATTTGATGAAATGAATAGAAAAGATGATCTTGCTTGGTTTTCCGAACTGTGTTTTTGCATATTAACCGCAAACACTTCTGCTGAATTGGGATTAAGAATGCAGAAAAATTTAAGGCCCTTGGAATTTGCAACTTTAAATGAATACGAACTTTCAATGAAATTAAAAGAACTTGGATACAGATTTTATAATACAAGGGCAAAATACATTCGGGAGAATCAAAAATTTTCATATACAATAAAAAAAATAATTTTAGGAAAAAAAGATATTGAGAAAAGGGAATGGCTTGTTCAAAACATTAAGGGTTTAGGTTATAAGGAATCATCACATTTTTTAAGGAATGTTGGATACAAGAATTTTGCAATAATCGACAAGCATATCTTTAATTTAATGAAAAAATATGGCATTACAAATGAAATTAAAATAACAGAAAAAAATTATGTTTTGCTGGAGAATGAACTTAAAAAAATAGCGGATAAGCTTGGTATGGATCTTGCCCGTTTAGATCTTTATTTATGGTATATTGAAACTGGAAAAGTCATTAAATAAGTTTTATATAAGTAATAGATATATCTATGGAAAAGCGATTGATATGATTGAAATTGATAATGTAACTAAAATTTACAGTAGGCGAGATCCACCGGCAGTTAAAAATTTAATGTTAAATATTGAGAATGGTGAAATTCTTGGATTGGTGGGCTTGAATGGTGCAGGCAAAACAACCACAATAAGGATGATTGCGGGTATTTTACTTCCAACATCAGGAAAAATAAGTGTTGATGGTTTTGATGTGATTAAAGAAAAAGTTAAAGCATCATATAATGTGGGCTGGATCCCAGAAATCCCGAATTTTGAGCCAAATGCAAAGCCGCTTTCGCTGATGAGATATTATGCTGGTTTTTACAGGAACAATGAAAAGGAAATGGATAAAAGGATTAAAGAATTGCTTGATATGGTAGGGCTATCAAATGACCTTAATAAAAAATTGAGGGAATATTCTCAGGGTATGAAAAAAAGGTTTTCAATAGCAGAATCATTAATCAATGACCCAAAAAATGTTCTATTCGATGAAACTCTTAACGGTCTCGATCCGGAAGGTGTTAAGTTTGTTAGAGATCTCATTATCGATTTAAAGTCAAAGCAAAAAAGCATTTTACTATCATCACATATTCTTACTGAAATAGAAAATCTTGCGGACAGGGTTGCAATAATAAGCCACGGAAAATTAATCAAGATTTTGGGAAAATCCGAGCTCAGGAATCTGGGTAAATTGAAAATATATATAGAAATAATGAACGGAAATGATTTTCGAGAGAATATTAAAAATATACTTTCAAAATATGGGACAGTTGAGTATCTTGATGGTCATATAATGCTAACAGATCTTAATGTAAAAGAAACTGAAATACCTGAGATTTTGAATGATCTCATTGCAAATAGATTGAAGGTAAGAAAGTTCGAGCCTGTAGGTGAATCACTTGAAGAGTATTTCTTTAAATTAATAGGTGAGAGACAATGAAACCTATATCCTATGAAATCAAGAGAACAATGATGAGCAGGTTTGTGATTATGCTGATCATTGCAATAGTGGGATTATCCTCACTGCTTGCCTATGAAAATGCATCATCATCCAATTCATCGAATGTTCCTACTGTACCTGAGGTAGCATATGGATATTTTTTAAACAACAATAACTTAACCATGGTTGCATATGTGCATAATGGTTATGGAAATCCTGTAAGGAATGTTGTTTTATACTATCAATACAATGGTTCAGAATACCGTGCAATATCATCATCAAGTGGTTATGCAAATGCAACATTTCCTATAAAATATATAAATCAGATCCAGGTGCAGGTAAATTATACTTATACCAGTTTCGGAAATAAAATTGAAACACCATCTGTAGCATATACAATAAATACACAAATAAAATATTCAGGTCTTGAGATATATCCTGGCATCTTTAATGTACAAAATTCAAGCAGGATGGGTATACTTGCAATGTACGTTGGTGAGAACGGAAGCTCATCGCCTTATCTGAGTTTCATATTTTTTGCTTCAAATTCAAGTAAAGGAATTCCTAAGACTTTCAATTATGCATATTACTACAATTTTACTTCAATATCGATAGAAAAGATATACCCACAATTACAGATGGACAACATAAACGATACCTTTTACCTCGAAGTGAAGAATAGTACTGGTTCACTGTTAGGCATTTATTCAGGTCTTGAAGGTGGAAAATATTTTACAATTATGGGTCTTTCAAAGTTATCATCCTATACGCCTATGACCCAGACTAGGCTCCAGGATCTCGTATTTTCTGGAATTTCATCTATACTCGGGCTTTTCATACCCATACTTGCAATTTTCACTGCCTATCTTACTTATGGCAAAGATAGGACCAGCGGTGTTCTCGAATCTGTTCTGAAAAGACCAGTTACAAGAGGTGAATTGATTACAACAAGATTCTTATCTAATGCTCTTGCAATATTCATTGCCGGTGCTCTTGCAATGATAGTAGTTGATTTAATCTACTACCATTATTTTAAACTATATTTCACCGAAACATTCCTCATAGAATTGATATGGACATATTTTGTAGAAGGCGTGGCTTTTCTAGCAATAGTTTACATGATCTCTCACATAGTAAAATCACAGGGTGCACTTCTAGGAGCAGCCATAGGCATCTTTATAGTCATGGATCTGTTCTGGGAAATTATTCCTATGGCAGTAATATACGCTCTAGGCATATCATCAAGTAGTTCCGCATATGTAGTATTGAATATATTATTCGATTATATAAGTCCGGCGGGTTATTCAAACTTATTCGAGGCGTTGATAACTAACAAGCTTGGTTCATTTGGAGGTGTGTCAATCAATCCATCTACATATGGCATAACTTATTTACCTTTGGTCATTGCAGGTATTTTCTGGATATTAATTCCATACATAATAGCATATATTCTGGCAAAATACAGGGATTAAATTTTTTCCAATATTTTTTTAAAATCTTCCCATGTATTTACATTAAACAATAATAGATCATTCTTGAAAATATGTATTTCGTCATTGAGATCACCGGCAACTATGTTAATGCCTACATATTCCATTTTTCCATTTTTTATTACTACTCCTGCCATGCTCCTTCCTCTGTAATCATTCAGTAATTCTATTATATCTAAATAGCTGATAAATGGTATGTCTGAAACTACTGTAAGGAATGGCTCTTTTAATTTGTCAAAAATGAATTTCACATCATAACAGTAATCCTTTCCGGGTGTTAGCAATATATCATATTTGCTTCTGGCATATTCCATAGTTTTTGGGGCGTTGCCAGATACAGCAACCATACATTTCAATCCTGATTTCATTATTGCCTCGCAAGAAATGTCTAGGAATTTTTTTCCACGAAATTCAAGCATAGGCTTTTCAAAGCCCATCCTTGTACCCTTACCTCCAGCCATCACAATTCCAAGCATAGAATCACCATTGTAATTGCCCTAGAAATTTCATTCATGGCACCAAGACAATCACCATTCACCATACCGAAATTCTTTTTGCAAATTAATGAAATAATTATAGATATTATAAATCCTGTGAATGAAAATAAGTAATTAAATTTAAACAGAAAAAAGAAAGGAATGGTGATTAAAATAGCAATAACAAGAAACCATTTTTTAAAATTCTTTTGAAAAATTGCACCGAGACCCTCACCTTGCGCTTTATTTAATAAACCCGAAAGCATTGAAAATTTTGATGAAAATTCCGAGATTATGAAAAATGAAAGCACATTGATCAAAGAAATTTTTATGGAATATAGACTGAAAATTTCAATCAGAAGAACAAAAATAACTGAAAATGACCCAGCTATTCCTGTGTTTATATCTTTTAGCGCCTTGATTTTTTTCTCCTTTGAACCCTTTACCATTATACCATCAGAAAAATCCGCCAGACCGTCCAGGTGCAATAGACCATTGATTGCATAAATAATAAAAATACCCATAATTGCCCTCAACATTAATGGAATAAAATAGAGGTAATAAAAAATAAATGCAGCAGGAAGAGATATAATTAAAGCTATTAATGGAAGCAGGAACACTTCTTTTGACGCTTTTTCAAGTGTTCCTTTTGATGGGATGTTGGTAAAGAACGAAATCAAGGATAACATCAAAAGATTAAAATACATTTTATCTATTTCAATTTTGCTTTAATTATGTTTCTCCTTGTAATTTCAAATACGGATGTTGCTTCCATTCCGGGTATTACGGTAGCAGGTAAGAATCCGGAGCTGATAAAATATACACCCATTGCAGACGCAGAATTTCTTTTTTATAACAAGCCAAAATCAATAGATGCTATTCCAGTCACACCTGAAGGTCATCCAACACCAGCTATAATAACGAAGTCATCCAAGATACTAGCAAATTTCCCCTTACTTGTTGTACGATCAGGTACAATTGAGGAGCCAAAAATACCTTTTGTCAACATTACAAACATCCCCGGTCAGAATATAGCGGAAAAAACAGCTTTACCTCATTTAGAGAAAATTCTCGAGAATTCAGAATTATTAGGTAGAGAAATGTCCTATCTCAATGAAATATACATAGGTGAAAGTGTACCTGGAGGTACCACTACCGCCCAGGCAATATTAACTGGATTGGGATATGAATCAAAGGTTTCATCTGCGTCTATTTCAAATCCACTGGAGCTTAAGATGAAAACAGTAAGAAAAGCAATTGAAAGAATTGGAAAAAAAGAAATTGACTGGTACACTTCATTAAAGGAACTTGGTGATCCAATGATGGCCTTTGTTATTGGCTTTTCCCATGGGTACAGTGGTAAAATATTTCTTGCAGGAGGTACTCAAATGCTTGCTGTAGCTGCACTTATGAAAGAATCAGGAAAAATTCCAGGAAAGATACTTACTACAAAATATGTGATTAATGATAAGAGTGCTACATTTGAGAAAACTGCAAGAGAAATTGGCGTAGAATATTATTGTGCAAATTTGGATTTTTCAAAATCAAGGTATAAGGGCCTAAGGGATTATGAATCAGGAGTTGTCAAGGAAGGTGTAGGAGCAGGAGGGTCGGTATACATTGCAGAAAAAAATGGAATAAAGATGGAAGAAATAGTTCAAAAGGTTGAAGAAATATATGCAAATATTACTAGAAAAAAATGAAAGATATATTTATGCAAAATTCTCTAAAAAGTTAAAAACAGTATCATCATCATTTTATAATGGTGGTTATGGTGAAAGTGAAGGATTTTTCATTCTGAATGTTGATGAAAATTTTGACCAGGATCCGGAAAAGATTGCGAGGGATTTTGAAAAATCTAAAAATATATATGGTTTTGTTGGATTTTTAACCGCTGTTGACCTTACAAAAAATGCATTTTTTTACGAAGATGAGAATTTTTTTATCACCATTACACTTGGCTTAGGATATATATGCATTCCTGGTGAAGATTGCAAAAAATCAAAAACAATAAACTCAATACTTGTTGAAAAAAATGGAATAGAATTCAGCTGTGCAATGGATCTTCTAAATGTTTTAATATCTACTAAAGTTTATTCTTTAATGAAGGCTGGAAAGGGAATAGGGACATCCTCAGATGCATTTATGATAGCATTCAGTGAAAAAAGAGGAACTAAATATGGTGGATTTGCCACAGAAATAGGAAAATCCTTATCATTAATAATCTTGAATTTAATGGATTCAGCTATAAATAAAATTAGTAAAAATTATGAGTAATTTAATCATTTAGAATTGAATCAGCATCAATGTGTTTTTTTATTAAATTTGCTAGCATCTCTATTTCTTTATCAATGTTATAATTTACATTTATTTTTTCTAAACCCTTCTCTTTAGCAATATCATTTAAAAACTTCTTCAGAAAATTTATATTATAAAAAACATCGTGAAAATAAGTGCCTAGAGCTCTTTCTGAAACACTTCCATCGTATTTAACAACATCCTTATCATACTCTTTTGTTATCAGAGAAAAGGGTCTTCTGGATATAGATTTGCCGAAGTGTATTTGGTATCCTGAAATACGATAGTTCATGAATTCTTTTGCTAATATTTTTCCGCTTATAAGTGAAACAATTTTTCTTCCATCAAATTTTGTTCTACTGTCCAAGATCCCAAGGCCATTTATTTTTCCAGATTTTGTCTCGAAATTGTCAATTATGTATTTACCTAACATTTGATATCCACCGCATATACCAATTATCTTTGCACCTTCCTTATATAATTCATTTATTTTGTCCTCAAACCCTTCTTTTCTTATGAAAAATAAGTCTTGTACAGTAAGCTTTGTTCCTGGAATAATTATTGCATCCGCATTGTTTAGTTCATCTGGATTTGAAGCAAAATTGAAGCCTATATCTTTTATTCTTGAAAAAATATGGAAATCTGTTGCATTAGAAATGTGTGGTAACTTTATTATAGAAATCCTTATTTTTCCATTTTTTCCATTCCAGGACCATAGTGAATCTTCCTGTGGCAAGTTATTATCTATAAAAGGAATGGTTCCATAATGCTTCAAGTTATAATTTTTAAAAAGAAAATAATAACCATATTCCAGGAGATCTTCACTTCCACGGAATTTGTTCATAATGTAGCCTGAAAAAGAATTTTTACCTAATAGCTCCACCGTTCCCACAATACTTGCAAATGATCCCCCTCTATCAATATCAGAGACAAGTATATTTTTTGATCCTATTTTTCTTGCTAATTGCATGTTTGCTACATCATACTTTATATTTATTTCTGCTGGAGAACCAGCCCCTTCAATGATCACTAGTTCACTTCTATCTTGAATATATTTGAAATCTCTCAATATTACATTGAACAGATCTTCCTTATTTGAATTCATATAATTTTTTGCATCAATTGTTTTGAAGAATTTTCCATTCACTATGACCTGCGTTTTTCCATCCTCCGGCTTCAAAAGAATAGGATTCATTTTCACGTCGGGTGTTTTTCTGCATGCCTTGGCCTGTATTACTTGTGCATATGCCATTTCTCCGCCAATACCTACACCAGCATTCAATGACATATTCTGTGCCTTAAAAGGCACCACATCAATGCCCATATCACTAAATATTCTGCAGAGAGCAGTTACCACAGTTGTTTTTCCTGCACCAGAAGAAGTTCCCATGATGAATATTGGCCTATACTTCATAGTTTATGCCTTCCACATTTTTAAGATTGAATTTTTCTATTTCCTTTAATAGGATATCATTTTCATATTTTTTCCTTATAGAGAACCTTATTGCATTTGGAAGATTAAATGATGAACAATCCCTTACAAGAATGCCACGGTTTTTCAGAATTTCCCTTAAACCATTAAATCCCGCATCTGCAAGGAAAAAATTTGCGTGTGTTTTCAATTTTGTTATTTCTTCTATTCTATTTTTTTCCAAGCTAATTTTTTTCATGGAATTTTTTAGGAATGAATCATTTTTAAGTGCAAGTTCTATAAATTTGCAACCAAGAGTGCCAAGGGACCATGGCATTCGGAATTCTTTCATTCTATTGATTACATCCTCCGGTCCGAATGCATAACCGGCTCTGATCCCAGGAAGGCCATAAGATTTTGTAAAGCTTCTTAAAACAATTACATTTTCAGGGTAATTAATGGAACTATGATCAACAAAATCTATGAATGCCTCATCTAGAACTACAAAAGAATTATTTTTTCTGGCAATGTCGAATAGTGCTTCAATGTTTTTATAGAATTTTCCAGTGGGATTGTTTGGGTTTGCAAAAAATATGATTCCATTTTTTAAATTAAATGAATCAAGGTCAGGATCAATGTTTCTTATAAAATGTTTTTTCATACCAAAAAGATCGGCCATCTTTTCATATTCACCGTAAGTATGTACCATAAACATAGCATCTTTTTTTCTAAGAGCATAGGAAACCATGTAAAGGAGCTCCGTTATTCCTGCTCCTATTGCCACGTCATTAGTAATCCCAAATTTCTTTTTTATTTTTATTTCTAAGGATTCGCAGTATGGATAAGAATTAAAATCTGATTGTAAGAGATTTTTTAAAAATGGAACTTTGTAAGGGTTTACGGAATAAGAGAAATCGATGTAATCCTTTTCATATTCCCTAGCTCCACCATGGTAAACCATAAAGCACCATCACCGCCATAATTATTGTAATCCAAATAATGCTTACATACAATATATAATTAATTGATCTTTTTACATCATTTATATTGCAATCCCTTTCTCCTTCAATCCTGTAATATCCAGGTTTTTCCAGTGTTATATTCAATATTGCAGACATTGAAGCAATGGTGTACATACCATTTATCTTTATTTTTCTGTGTTTTTTCAAATTATTCCATACCCTTTTTGGTGAGAATAGTAAAAGAATAAATCCTGTAATTCTGGCAGGTATGAAATTCATTACATCGTCCATTCTTGCAGCAAATTTTCCAAAGTATTCGTACCTTTCATTCCTGTATCCTATCATTGCGTCGAATGTGTTTACAATCCTGAAAAAGAAAGCACCTAGAACGCCAAAAAACATAAAATAAAAGAGTGGCGAAACAATTGAATCAACGATATTTTCAGCACCGCTCTCTATTGCAGCAGAATATAGTTGTGCCCTTGTAAGATTTTTTACATTCCTACTCACTATCATAGAAACATTTTTTTTAAGATCCTCCGTATCTTCAGTTTCACATCTTTTAACATGTTTTATAAGAGCACCTATGGAAAAAGATGCCTTAAGCAGAAATGCCTGAAAGATTATTGATATTATTTCATAATTCGATAAAAATTTTAAAATATATATTATAATTAAAATGAAAATTGATGAAACAAAAATGAAAAGAAGAAAGCCCTCTAAAAACTCAACACCACCTGATCTCTTTTTTCTTTTTTTATCAAAGAAATCTATTATCTTACCTACCCAAACAACAGGATGAATTTTGTTCGGATATTCACCAATTGCATCAATTATCAGCGCAATTACCAATACTAGGATTTCATTATTCATGGATAAAGCACTTTTGCATTTTTACCTGAACCCATTATCCTATAAATTTTAACCGTTGAATTTTTAGATACGTATTTTATGCAATTATCAACATCATCCATATCAGGTCTCTGGAATTTTTCGTTTACAGGTATCAGTGGATCAACCCTTAGACTGAGATTATTTTTAATAGAATCAAGGAACTGCGCAATTTCATAAACATTTTTACAACCAAGTTCTTTTAAATAAACTGTTTCAAATGTAAATTTTTCATTGTAAAGTGTTTCCAGATTTTCAAGCGATTTTTTATTTGATCGATGAACAATTTTTTTGTGTATTTCATCATTCATGGATTTTATGCTGAATGCAATTCTATCGGAAAGATCAACAATTTCCTTTGTCAATAATTCTCCATTGGTAAGAGTATTTATTTTTATTTTTTTATCCTTCAAAATCTTCAACAGGTTTGGTAGAGAATTATCAACTGTTGGTTCACCGCCGCCCAAAAACACTTCTCTTATATCATTTTTAATAAGAATATTTATTACATCATTTAAATCTAAAAATTTTATTTCCAAATTCTTCTGATTTTTAGACCAGTGAATATCAAACCTGTATTTTTTAAGTATGCAAAAATCGCAGTTCCAGTTACATCCATAAAAAAAAATATAGGAGGAGGAATCGGAAAATTTTGTTATGTGGTAAATTCTGGTCATGAATTATATCCTGGAAACATTTCCTGCAATGTTAGTTGAGGAATTCCAGTTGTCAGATTTGGATAAAGTGTCTCAAAGAGTAATTCCACACCTATGAACATCTGTGGTCCAGGTTCTTGAATGTAGTAATCTGGAAGTATTATGTAGTGGTGTAACTTAACTGCTGTAATGTTCTGAAATGCAGAATTATTTGCAAACTGTGAAAGCAAAGAAGCCTGATCCTGAGAAACTAGGATCCACTGGGGATTATCGTTAACTAATGTTTCAGGATTTATAATAAACCATGAATAACCTGTTGCTGCAATATTAATACCGCCCGCCTGGGCTATCATATCATTTATGAATGTATCTTCACCTGCAGTCCACATCTGTGGATACCAGCCTAGATAGAACACTGTAGTCCTATTTTGTATATTAAAAGTTGCATTATTCAATGCATACAAAAAGTTTTGAATTGTGTTAACAAGCTTTGTTGCATTGGAAGTTGTATTTGTTGCATATCCCAAAATCATAACATCATGCAAAATATCCATTAGATTACTTGGATTCATTATTATTACTGGAATGCTAGCATTTTCTATCTGCTGTATGGTTTGAGGAGGCGTCAAGCCGCCATAAGCCAGAACAAGATTGGGATCAAGAGATATGACCTTTTCAACAGAGACATTAGTAACACCACCTATCTTTGTTATATTTACAGCCTGTGGTGGGAATTCATCATAAATAGTATCACCCACTACTCTTTTACCAAGACCAAGAGAAAATGCTACTTCCGTACAAGAAGGTGCAAGTGAAACAATTCTTTTGACAGGCTGTGGTACTTTTACAACATTATTTTCGTCGTCTATTACTGTTATATAACTAACACTTGAATTTTTTGAACCGCCTTGTGATGGCACTTTTTGGCTTTCATAGTTTGAGACTGCAAAACCTGTTGCAAACGATGCAATCACTATTATTACAACTATAGACACAGTAATTCCCTTTTTCATGTTTTACCTCAAAAAGTAAATATACTTGAATTATTTAAAGTTTATTTGATGAATGAAGAAAATTTGGAACTACTATACCAGGTGGCAGAATCGATGATTTGCATGAAAAAATACAATTATGGCGCTGAGCTATACAAAAAATTAATAGAATTGGATAATAAGAACGCAGGCATATGGCATGGCTATGCAAACTGTCTTGAAAAATTAGGTGAATTAGAAGGATCAAAATTAGCATATGAAAAAGCCTTGGAATATCATCTTAGGGACATAAATGATGGAAATTTTAGTGAGAAAAGAAAAGCATATTTATGGGGAGGCTGGGCAGCAATAAAACTTGGAAAGGTGGAATTGGCATATGATCTTTTCAAAAAATCTGTTGAAGAAGACCCAAGTTATGCATATTCCTGGCTATCATATGCAGTGGCCTGTACTAAACTTAAGCGTGAGCAAGAAGCAAAGGAAGCAAGAGAAAATTACAAAAAATACTTAAAAATCAAGCCTTACAGGAAAAGGGAATGTGAAGGAAGATTCATGCTTCTTGATGCCAGAGAAAAGGCAACGGGTTGGCTTAAAGAATACATCGAAAAGGTTCTGCCTGAGACAAACTGTATGGAATAAAAATGAAAAAGATTGGTGGAATAAAGTTCATTTCGATATCTGTTGTTTTTTTTGTATTAGCCATTATTATATCCATTGGTATAGGACCTGTTCATATTCCTTTTTTTACAATTATAAAGGAGATTTTTTATCCAAATGCAACAGGGCCATATCATATAATAATTTGGGAATTAAGATTACCTAGAATATTGCTTGCATCTCTTGTTGGTGCATCCTTAGCAGTTTCAGGAGTTGTAATGCAAGGCATATTCAGGAATCCACTTTCAGATCCTTATGTTACTGGTACAGCGTCCGGTGCGGCACTTGGTGCAACAATATCCATTATAGCAGGCCTTACCGCCTTAAACATATATTTTCTTCCATTTTTGGCATTTTTAGGTGCTACATTTACAACAATACTTGTTGCAATAATTGCAACTTATTCATCAGGACCTAAAAATGAAAATATGTTACTTGCTGGTTTAGGCATATCCATATTCTTCAGTGCAATTGTTTCATACCTCATGTATATGAATGGAAAAGATTTACAAACAGTTTTTTACTGGTTGATGGGAAGTTTCAGCGGTGCCCAATGGAATTATGTTTACATAATGCTTATTTTTGCGGTACCAGCCATAATAATACTGGCCCTGATGGGCAGGGATATTGATCCTATAATGATAGGTGAAGAGCATGCTTATGCTCTTGGCATAAATGTAAAAAAGTCAAGACTGTTGTTTTTTGTTTTATCATCTCTAATAACAGGTTTGAGCGTAGCATTTTCAGGTATTATAGGTTTTGTAGGTTTAATAATTCCACATATTGTGAGAATTATAACTGGGCCGAACAATAGGGTAGTAATAATTTCATCAATTTTTCTAGGTGGTGGATACATGGTAATTGCTGATACAATCGCAAGGTCATTAAATATTATTGAAGAACTTCCAGTTGGCATAATTACATCATTAATAGGTATACCTGTTTTCTTATATCTTTTAACAAAAGAAAAGGGATATTGGAGGTAAAAATGATAGATATTAAGAATTTAACATTTTCCTACGGTGATAAAAAAATTTTAAAGGGTATATCATTAAATGTAGAAAATAGCGAAATTTTGGGTATTTTAGGTCCAAATGGTTCAGGAAAAACAACACTAATAAATGTAATGGATGGATATTTAAAAAAAGAAACAGGTGATATACTAATAAAAGGTAAAAAAATAGAAAAATATTCAAGGAAAGAACTTGCAAGGATAATGGGTGTTGTACCACAGGACATGATTCCAGCATTTGATTTTACTGTTTATGAAATAGTTGCGATGGGTAGATACCCCCATCTTGGTATTATTGACACCATTTCAGATAATGATGAAAGATTGATCTTTGATGCATTGAAGAAAACAGGTACATATGAGTTGAAGGACAAATCCATCAGGGAGATATCTGGTGGAGAAAGGCAAAGGGTATTTATTGCTAGGGCAATTGCACAGGATCCTGATATTATTTTACTTGACGAACCCACAAGCAACCTTGATATAAGATATCAAATAGAAATACTTGAAATTATAGAAAAAATGAGGGAAGTGGGAAAAACAATAGTGATGAGCATGCATGATGTTAATCTTGCAATTAGATACTGTACAAAACTTGCTCTGATATCTGATGGAAAAATATATGCTATAGGTGAACCTGATATTGTCATAAATGAAGAATCAATTCAAAATGTATATGGAATAAGGGGTAAAATAATCAGAAATGGTGGAAATAAAATAGCTTATATACTACCTGAAAAATTCAATGGGCTTTGAAAGATGTCTCCGGGCGATTATGGGTACTTGATAAAAACCAGGTTCTAGATCTCTATTTATTTTCTCAAATTTTACATCATTGGAAAAAGTTCCACAATACCTGCATCTATAACCCTTTTTATTTCCCTTAGATTCCATTTTCCTTCCACATTTTGGGCATAATGGAATAATTTTTTTATATATGTTTATCAATTTCAAAATTAAAATTTTCTCAATGTTAATTGTTTTCGGATATTTTTTTACACTTCCATAGATCCGTATTTTATCTCCTATTTCTAATTTTTTTATGATTTCCCTGAACTCCTTCGTTTTTTCGTATGCCGCTGCATACATTTCACCAGATAGATCCGAAATTTTTAGGATAACATGCCCTCCCTGAATAATTTTAGGTTTCTCAATTACAGTACAATCAACAATTACCGAATCAAATGGTTTAATGTCTTTGATCAATTTTTTTACAAGGTGATCATCTGTTCCTTGGTTAGTTTCAAAAATCAAATAACTCGCATAATTATCACTTTTTATTATTTTTCGAGCGTATTCCAGATCATTTAAATCTGTTCCTCTAATCCCAAAAAGAACGGGTGTTTTTGTTTCAGGTTTTATTGCAATATGGTCATTTTTATAATCATAATTTTCAAATGTTGTTTTGACCAAATTATCCATTAAAATTACGGAATTTTTATCAATGTATCTATCTTTATCCCATTTATCTTCAGGTAAATATGCCAAAAGCTCATATGTTTTTTTCCTCGGTTTCCAGGATATTGCTGCTGCAGCACCGATTAATCCCCTTTTATATTTATAACCTATGTAATTCGTATCCTTCAGGTAATTGTAAATTTCAACCATTGAAACAACAGATCGTACAGCTTTCCAGTATAACTTTTCATCAATTTTTTTCTTTGAAATAACAATGCCTGGAGATGTTTTTTCCTCTTCAAAAATGGCATATTTTTCTACAATTTTTTTTACACTTTCTAACACATAATTTTCATCAATCCCTGAATCTTCACCATATTCATAGGAAAAAATCTCTTTTGAATTAAATTCACCAATTTTAAATTTTTTTCCTTTTCCATATCCAATTTGAATTGCGATTGCAGCATTTCCCCTCGTTTTCCATGGAATATTTGGGTTAAGTCTGACAAGCCTTGGGAAACCTATTATTTCCAGATCCAAATTACCGGCTATCACAGGTGCTAGATAAGTTGTACACATACCATTGGATGAATCCGTGTCATCAATGCCAATCCACACACCCTAAAAATAAAGAATATGTATTAAAAGCTTTATATCATAAGTGATTATTTATTCAAGCATGATATCAGAAATAATGGCGGGTATATTGCTCGTTATGGCTATGTTTTTTCTTTACATTGGAATAAGATCATGGAAAAATATGCATGAAAGGATTTTTGTATATATTTCATTTGTTTTTTTTGCATATCTTATAACACCAATTATTTTTATAATTTCTGATATAATTAGTATTATAATTCCAATGTGGGTATATTTTATAATTGACATAGCAATCCTTCTGATTCTTTATATTACCTTAATTTCAAGGTGAAAGGTTTGCCTTTAGAGCTTGAAAAAAGGAAAAAAATATACGAGTTGATTAGAAAAAATCCGGGTTTACATTTTAGGGAATTATTAAGATTGCTTGATATGAATGTTGGTGATCTGCAATATAATCTATCAGTTCTTGAAAAAGAATCATTAATAGTTGGGAAGGATGAGTTTGGTTATAGAAGATATTATCCAAATCAAATGGAATTTCCTGAGGAAAAGAAAGTATTACCGTTCCTTAGACAGCCGGTTCAGAGGAAAATTATAATTGAAATATTGATGAAGGAAAAAGCTACGTTAAATGAAGTATCTCAGGATCTAGGAATAAAAAATCAAACTGTACTTTACCATATTAAAAAAATGCTCAAATCTGGAATGATTATTCAGGAAAAGGAAGGTAAAAATATTTATTATATAATGAAAAATCCTGATCTTATATCCAGAACACTGATCAGATACAGGGAGGGTTTTTCAGATAAATTTGTTGAGAAATTTATAGAATTTTGGAAGAGTTCAGGTAAGATTTAAATATTTTTTAATAATCATAATTGCATGTATACTGAAAAATTTGAGAAAATTAAATTGGGTCTTACGTTCGATGATGTTTTGTTAATTCCATCAAAAACAATGGTAGATCCAAAAGAAGCTGATACAAAAACAAAAGTTTCAAAAAATATTAACATAAACATACCAATTGTTAGTTCACCCATGGACACCGTAACAGGTCCAGAAATGGCAATTGAAATGGCACATCTAGGTGGAATTGGAATAATTCACAGGAATCAAACAATAGAGGAGCAGAGGAATGCAGTGAGAATGGTGAAAAGAGAAGAAAGTCTCATAATAAGAGATGTTATAACAATTTCACCCCAATTACCTGTGAGGGAAGCTATAAAAATAATGAAGGAAAAAAGAATTGCTGGTCTTCCTGTTATAGAAAATGACGAACTCATTGGAATTATAACTGAGCGTGATGTAAGATTTTTGAAAAATATGGATACACTTGTTAGGGATATAATGACAAAGGATTTAATTGTAGGTCACGAAGATATAACATTAGAGAAGGCGCTTTCAATTATGCAGGAGAAGAAAATAGAAAAACTACCAATAGTTGGTAAGGATGGAAAATTGAAGGGGCTAATTACTGCAAAGGATATTCTTAAAAGGGAAAAATATCCTTTTTCAATAAGGGACAAAGAAGGTAGATTGATTGTAGGGGCTGCAGTAGGCCCATACGATATAAGGAGGGCAGAAATATTAGAAAAGGAAGGTGTTGATGTAATCGTAATCGACACAGCCCATGCGCACAATACAAAGGTAATGGATGGTATTAAAGAGATAAGAAATAAAATAAGCATTGATATAATTGCTGGAAACATTGCAACTGCATCTGCTGCAGAGGATTTAATTTCAATTGGTGTGGATGGATTAAGGGTAGGTATTGGACCAGGATCTATATGCACAACAAGAATTGTTGCTGGCGTAGGTGTTCCTCAGCTTGAGGCAATATCACAGGTAGCAAATATTGCGGAGTCTTATGGAATTCCAATAATAGCAGATGGTGGTATTAGATATTCAGGAGATATAGTCAAAGCACTTGCTGCTGGTGCTAATGCGGTAATGTTAGGAAATTTACTTGCAGGTACAGATGAGGCACCTGGACAGGAAATAATCATAGGCGGAAGAAAATACAAAACTTACAGAGGTATGGGATCACTGGGTGTAATTCAAAAGGGCATATCCGATAGGTATGGAAAGATTGGGGAAGCAAAATATGTTGCCGAGGGTGTAGAAGGTGCAGTACCATATAAAGGAAAACTTGAGGATGTAATTTTTCAGCTCATAGGTGGTCTTAAGTCTGGCATGGGTTATGTTGGTGCATCAAACATAAATGAACTGAGGAAAAATGCCCAATTCATCAGGATGACAGGTGAGGGATTGAGAGAAAGTCATCCGCACGATGTAACAATAATAACAGAGGTACCAAATTATCCTCACAAATAATTAATGATTAAATCCTTAATTCCTTCAAATATAAATTCAATAGAAATGGATGCTAAGATTAGACCCATTATTCTTGAAATTACAAGATTTCTAGTTCTCCCTAAATATTTAAAAAATACGTTTGAAGACAGAAGGAGAAAATATGAAAGAATCATCGTTATAAATATGGCCACTATGACCATCAATTGATCAAGTAATGTTGAACTCTTTTCAGTTTTATCAAATGACACCTTAAAAAGTAAAATACTGCCTGCAATCTTAAAAACATTTACATTTATGTTAAAAATCATAAATATATATTTTCCACCAAGACCAAATATTAGAAGAACACCTAAAGCTACCATTATACTATTTTTTAATATTTTTATTCTATCCTGTTTTGAATAATTTTGAGTCATTGTATAAAAAAAATGGAATAGAACCAAATGGATTTACAACGGAAAATATTGCTACAAGTGCCGAAATAAAGAATATATAGTCCATAAAAATAAAGGGATTTTCCATTATAAAATATTATTGTTATAAAAAAAGTTTTTACATCAAACACTATAACATAAAAAGATTGTACAAAAAATCTAAAATAGTTAACATAAGTTAAAGAATTGAATGAAATTAAAATCAATCATAATTCTGATAATAATCATTTTATCAATTATTTTATCATCAAATAGCTTAGGCCAAAGCAAAAATATGCAAAAAAATTATGTAAATTTTAACGAAATGGCAAATGGGGATATTTTTAATTTGACTTATGGAAATGAAATAATAATAAATTCTATAACAATCACTCCTAGAATCCAAGGATATTGGTCAGATAATGGTGTTCAGAAACAATTTTTAAGTGAAAGAATTAGGGAAAAAATTATAGGTATTAAAAGTCCCATTATAGATATACAAGGCAAAGGTAACGTTTCAATAAAAATTGTTTTTAATAATGTATCCTTATCAAAAGCAATATCATTTAATGGTTTTTTTATAAATGATATCAACGGTCTTGGCTTTATAAATGGAGGCAATTTTTATATATTGAATTCAACATTATATATAAATTCTACAAAAAATCTTTCATTGAAGATTTTTATCGAAACAAATGAAACCGTTGGTGAATTTAGTCAATATATGCAGAGTAATGAATTTGATGGTATAATTTATTTAAACACAAGTATATTAATGGTTGAGTTTACAAATCAGTCAATGGAAATATCATCTATGAAAACAAATGGTGAAACATTATCTCTATCATTAATATATAATGAATCAGATGGATTCTTAATACTTGATTTAATGGGTTATGAAAAACCATTAAACATAACAATAAATGGAATTTCATTTAAAAATTCAACTATTAATAATGTATTAAACGAAAGTGTTAATTCTTATGCTATTGAAAATATAAATGGTAGTTATATTTATTTTATTTACTTATCTAACATTTCAAAAAATTACATACAAGAGAACAATATATATGAATTTTTTATCATTATATCTGCAGTTTTTATTGTTTTATTGGCTAGTGCCATAACATTAAGAAAGCTGGTGAAAAAATGAAGACAATAAGTGTTTTTTTAATAGTTTTTATTCTTATTTTTGTTCCCTTATCACAGGGCATAGTATTTGAAAAAAATAATTCTATTGAAATTGAAAATAAGAATTTTTCAGTAACATTCTTTAAAAATATACCATTATTAGAGATTGAAATAAATAACACTATTTACAATTTCTATATTTCATCAATACTTTTTAACAATGGCATTCACATTCATTTTAGAAATATTATTTGGAAAGTAAATTTTACAAAGTTAAACAATAATGTTTATGATTTTAAATTAATTTCCTTTGTTTCAGGATATAAAATTCACATAGATTATATTTTTTTGAACGGGCAGAAATACTTGAATTTCTCTGGGAATGGAATTTTAGTTCATATTTACATAAATGGTAAACCTTCACAATCGGTAATAATATTTGAGCATATTTCATTTGGCAAAATGAATATAATTGATGCAGAATACCATGAAAATTTTAGAATAGAAGAAAAATCCAAAACACTTCAATTTGAAAAAATAAACATATATTCAAAAAATTCAACTTTTTATATCTCAAATAAAAATAGCACAGAAACTGACCTTTATCAAATTTTTCCAGATCAGAATGGTACTTTACAATCTTTTTCATTTATTTCATTCATGACATCTCAGAGAGCATTTATTTTCAATCCAGAAGCTATAATATTTATTACAATTGGTGTCATTGTTGGATCTATGATAATATTTATCGGTATATTATACCAAAGAAAAAAAGATTAAATATGAATTAAGCATGAAAGGTTTGATTCAAATGACATTTGCAGAGGCAGTAAACAGGAAATTAAATAAGAAAATATGTATGAGATGTTACGCTAAAAATCCACCCAATGCTACTAGATGCAGAAGATGTGGTTATACGGGGCTAAGGCCAAAGAGGAAAGAAAGAAAAGGTACATAAAACTAGGAAATACCACCATTTTTTAGTATTTTTATAAGTGTATCTTTTATTTTATCATCCATGTTTAGAACATTAATTTTTTCGATAGTTTTTTCAATATCATATCTTTTTCTTTTAATTTTAAATGATTTATCATAAGTGTCTATAATAGCATAAGAAGCTTCCCAATTTCCATCCCTGGGCTGACCCACACTACCAGGATTAATATATACAGTTGAATTAATAATCCTAATCATTGGCAAATGTGTATGCCCAAAAATAACAAAATCGCTTGATGAGTTTTTGAATTTTTTTATTAAATCTTCATTACTTATTTCAGGAAAAACATAATCATAAAGGTAATCTGCTAAGGAAGCATGTACTGTAGTAAATTTTAAACCATCAATTTCAAAATTCAAAAATAATGGCAAAGTTTTTAAAAATTTTATTTCCTCAGTTGAGATGAATTTTTTATAGAAGTTTCTTGTATAAACAGAAAGATCATGGAATTTTTCTGAACATTTACAATCAATGTTGAATGCATTTGCAGAATCATGATTCCCCATAACCACATGATGTGCACTTTCTTTTATAGCATCAATAACAAGACCTGGATCAGGCCCATAATCTGTTAAATCACCAGAAACTATCAAATAATCATATTTTTCAGTCAATACTGAATAAAGGGCATCATAATTACCATGAATGTCAGAAATAACAAGGATTTTACTCATTTAAATCAACACCTTTTAACTGATCCATAACATATTTCCTTATTTCTTCAGCACTCGGTAACTTAATTAAAATTTCACCGTCCTTCATAACTGTTTCCATTGCATTTATCATTTCAGAGCCACATTTTTTACATATTGGCTTTTTTGATCCCTTTTTTACAACAGCATATGTACCACATTTTTCGCATCTGTAAACATCCTTTTTACCCGAAAATTTGCCCTTTTTTGCTATAGGGACATCATCAATTTCAACAATATCCATTGCATAATCTATTGTTGATGCACTTGATATTGTTGTACCAATGCCAAAACCATCAGCACCAGCATCTATTAATTCCTTTACATTTTCTTCTTTTATACCACCAGAAACTATAACATCTATATGGTCATACCCCCTCATTTTTAGTTCCCATTTTACCTCTCTAATTATATGTGCAAAGTTACCTCTCCTGGATGAGGGTGTATCCAGCCTTATACCATTAAGGTCCTCAATAAGTTTAGCCGCCTTTATAGATGAAAATTTTTCATCTCCAAATGTATCCACCAATGCAATTCTGGGTACAGATTTGTCCAAATCCTCATCAAATTTTTTCCAAGCCTGTTCCTCACCTAAAACAAGGATAAGTGCATGTGGCATTGTCCCTCTTGGAACAAAACCAAGCCTTTCTGCACCTATTACACTTGAAACGAAATCACAACCACCTATGTATGAATACCTATCTATCATTGGTGCTATAGCTGGGTGCATTCTTCTTACACCAAATGATAAAAGTGTTTTTTCGCCTATTAATTTTTTAAACCTTGCTGATTTTGTTGCTATGCCAGAGGATTCACATATTAGGCCTAAAATTGGTGTTTCATATATGGCAAAATCCTGATAATCACCTTCGATATCAAGAACAGGTAAAGGAATACCATTCTGGTCAAATGGAGTAAAGATCGTTCCTTCTTTTAATGCCCTTAATGTGATCTTTTTTCCTTGCATTAAATTAATAACTTCCTCTAATCCAGCAAAAACAACCCATGGATTATGCTGATCCTGAGTAGTAACTTCAGCAACCACTTTTTTATGTATATTTTCTTTTTTGAGTATTTCCAATGTTCTTAAAAAATAAACATCTGTTGTTTTTCCCGAAAGTATTTCATCTTCGTTTGCAATATAAAACTTCATAATATTTCACCTACATCTTTTAGTTTAATTATCTTTGTACCATATATGTTTTTCATATATTTTAAACCAAACTCCTTATTAGTTTCTTTAATTGATTCTGTGCATTCTTCTACAACATATGTTTCATACCCAAGGAAAAACGCATGTGCTACAGTATGCATCACACATATATCTGTGCTTACACCTGCTACAATAATTTTATCAATGCCTTGTTTCTTTAAAACATCATTTAATTGTGTTTCAAAGAATCCATCATAAGTAGTTTTTTCTATTATTATATCCGTTTCTGATGGTTTTAAATCATTCACGATTTCGGAAGAAAAAGAGCCCCTCATTGCATGCGCTCCCCAGACCTTCAGTTCAGGATCATTTTCATTATGTGAATCCTTCACATAAATTACTAGAAATCCTTTACTTCTTGCAATATCTATAAGCATCTTGACATTTGATACAATCGATCTAGCCCTTTCTGAACCAAATTTTCCATCCACAAATTCGTGGATCATATCAACAATAATAAGGGAGATCATATTTTAATATATTAACTGAATATTTAAAAATCTATCGCATTAAATCATTATTTTTTTAAAACTTTTATAGATATTCTTTTACTATCAATGCTCTCTAATTCTATTGAACAATCATCACTTTTAATCAAAATTCTTGGTATTTCTCCAATTTTTAATTCCTCCAATAAAGTTTTTGATCCACCAAAAACAGTGGCAATCATTATGGCAAATTCCTCTTTGGAAAAATCCTCTAAAATATCCATTTTCTCTATGGTTCCGTCAATTCTAATAATTGCATTGCCCAAACTCCTTGATAAATCTTCTTCCATCTCTAAATTATTTTATATAATTTCAAATACTTAACACTTTATCTTTATTTTACCATTAATTTTTAATTTATAAGATTTGAAATGGCAAAAAATTTATATTATAAAATATATTGTAAATTATGGAAAACTCAAGAAAATTTATTGGAATCATTTCAATTTCTATTGTTTTAATAATATCTATTTTAATATTTTACTTGATTTTAATCCAACCGAATTTATTCAATGATCTTGTAATAATGGGCATAACTTCAATTATTTTTTCTATAATAGCATATTTATTTCATTCTTTGATTTCAAGCAAAAATATTGTGAGCCTTTTTGTATGGGGATATTATGCTTTGGGAATGTTTACTCTTGTTTATGATACATTATTTGTTAAATTAGACATTCTATACCTTGTCTTCGTTTTGTTTTTCATACTCATATCCCTTGTGTTTATTTATTGGCGATTAAAAAATGTTAAAAGCTAATCCTTCACCTCTTCCATTATAAGACCATTATGGCCATCAATGAGAAGTATTAAATTTTTATCTTTATGAACAAATTCAATGTACCAAACAGGTATATGAGTAAGATAAATATCTGCTATATCTATATTTACATCAGCAGACAGGAAACCGTGAACCCTTTTTTGTAATCTTCTTATTTCCCACTGTGCAATTCTTACCTTTCCCTCAACTCTTGCTTTTTCCTCACCTATGGTTCCATTCATCATCTTAATTGGGTTTGAAGAATCCTGTGGCTGTAATGTTCTCATATCTGAGAGATTGAAAATGTAGTCAGGTGGTTGGTAAATATTTAAACTTTCTACAGCAATAACGGGGTATTTTACAGTACCAACATCAGTCCCGGATTCAACCACTGTTTGCATATTAACTGTTGGTCCCATAAAGCCACCACCTCTCCCCATCGGAACGCCAACAAAACCTCCTGGCTGTACTTCCTCTCTTTTGTATTTATATTGTGCAGAATAACCCGCGTCTATTATCCAGTAAGGTACAAAAGATAGATTTATTGTTTTTACTTCACTTTTTTCGAATAGGTGTCTATGTATTATAGACCTATCGAGATATGATCTTGCTATTGAAAGGGCCTGATCCTTCATTGGGACCTTGACATCAAGGATGTAATGCTTTGCTACTTGCATCCATCCCTCTGATCCCAATGTTATGGATGTACCACAGTAAGGGCAAACAACCATCGCTTCACCAGGCTGGGGATCTAAAGGTGCACCGCAGTTTGGGCATTTCATTTCTTTCAGTATTGGGCCTGTTGAAACTTGGGAAATGGGTATTCCAGATCTGCTTGCTGACTGCTCTGCCAAAGGTATTTGGGGTGCACCGCAAACCGGGCAAAATGCTGAATCATCCGGTATTTTTGCACCACACTTTCTGCAATACATTTATTCCACCTTCCATCCGCAATTAGGGCAGAATTTTGCACCTGGAGGGATATCAGTCCCGCATTTAGGACATTTTAAAACCAATGGTTTTCCACAGTTGGGGCAAAACTTCGCATTTTTTGGTATCGAAGCACCGCAATAAGGGCATTTTATTGTGTCAAGGGAAGTAAAATCGAAGCCACAGTTGAAGCAAAACTTGGCATTTTTTGGGACAGTAGTTCCACATTTTGGGCATATTTTTGTATCTTCCTCTTTTGGTGGTTGCTGGTTTATGCCCTGGGCAATGTTTGCTGCCATGGGATATGCCATGCCCGCACCAGCACCCATGCCTACTCCAATTCCAGCTCCAACGCCCGCAGTGCCTGATGGGTTGTTCGCTGCATCAACCATTGCTTTTCCAGCTTGTAGCTGTAGATAATTAACTCCAAGAACTTGCATGCTTGACCTTGCATCTATTGCCTTCTGAACTTCATCGGGCATGGATATATTCAAGCCCGAGATCTTATTTATTTCTACACCATATTGGTCAAATGCTTGCTTAGAATTCGCCAGAACTGCTTCCTCAATGTTCATTAAATTTGAAGGAAGGTCAAGAACAGAAATACCCTGGTCCTTCATCTTGCCAAGTATATTATAAATTACCATTACTATTTGATCCCTTATCCTGCTTTCAACATCCGCACTTGTTTCTGCTGAAAATGTACCAACAAACTGGTTTATGAAAAGAGAAGGATCTGATATTCTGTATCTCATCTCTCCATACAGGCGGAGCATAACTATACCAAAATCCTTGTCCCTGAACGCATACGGTTCTTTTGACCCAAACTTTGCATCTATTATCCTCCTTTGCAAGTAATAGACCTCCGCCTGTTGCTGAACACCAGAAAGAAGTTTAACTATTTCTCCTACCACGGGAGCATTCAGGGATGTCAATGCAAACCTTCCTGGCTTATCAATATAAGCAATTGCCTTACCATCTCTAAAAAATACTGCTGTTTCATCCTCCCTTACCACAATATTATCATTGAATCTTATGTTCCTTGGAACTTTCCACATTACATTACCCTGTTTGTATTGATCCTCCCATTCTATTGTAGTAGCACCTATAATGCTATCCCCACTAGAAAAACCATCCTTTTTCTTGAACATATTCATATACCTCCATAAAGTATTTTATCCCTTGAATCATTAATTTCTTTTAAATTATTCAATGCAATAATTAAATCGTTTATTAGAGAAGAGTCATTCTTTCCTGATGATGTTTCATCGACGTATTTTTTTAAAATTATCTCAATATTGTTTATTTGATCATAGATTTTCATGTCAAGGTCATAAAGTGCAGAAATTTTGTTTTTATTTATCCTTATTGGAGGTGAAATTCCTGAATACCCTGCTTCATGGTGCTTTATTTCACCAGCTAATGTCTGCAGTTTAGATCTTATCATGCCTATCCTATCAAGGCCAGTGAATATTCCATTAATAGTGAGATTTTGCTCTGCAGCTTTTAAGAGATCAAGATCGTTGATCATTCTCTTGTAGAGCTCATTTTTTAAATAAATGTCAGCATCTCTAAGGTCTTCATTTACCCTGTAACCATGATAACCCGGAAACAAAAGCTGTAATTTCTTTATCACTCCCCTATCGTCAACAACATCTTCTCTTAAATCTGTCATACGTTTTACAAATTTACAAGGGTATTTAAACATTTTTAGATATTCAAAATAAAGTTTAAGAATAAAATTTCATATTCCAAAATGATAAAAATGAATTTAAAACTTTTATGGAAACCAAGTTCTGATTTAAAAGACTCATCAAATATTATGAAATATATTGAATTTTTAAATAATAAATATAAAAAAAATTTTAAGAATTACCGAGATCTTTATAATTGGTCAATAGACAACATACCTAATTTTTGGGAATCTGTTTGGGAATTTACAGGCATAATTTACACAAAAAAATTTGAAAGAGTAATCGATGACATTGAAAGATTTCCTGGAGCGAGGTGGTTCCAAGGTGCTGAATTAAACTATGCTCAGAACATTTTGAGGTATAGAGATGAAAAGGTTGCAATAAAATTCAGAACAGAACCTTGGACAGACATAAGAAAAGAAATTTCGTATGCTGATCTTTATAACATGGTATCGAAGCTCCATAAAGCTATGAAGCATGAAGGGATTAAACCAAATGACCATGTAGCCGCATATATGCCAAATATACCAGAAACAACAATATCAATGCTTGCATCTGCATCGTTGGGAGCCACCTGGTCTTCTGCAGGTACAGAACTTGGGCCCAGGGTAATTCTTGATAGATTTTCTCAGATACAGCCGAAAATTTTATTCACAGTTGATGGTTATTATTACAAAGGGAAAAGGTTTGATATTCTAGATAATGTTAAAAGCATAGCAAGTGAATTAAAATCAATAAAAAAAATAGTAATTTATAGATATGTGGAAAACGAAGAAAACAAAAGAATATCAAACGCTGAATATTTTGATGAATTTATATCAGGATTTTCTCAAGGTGAAATAAAATTTGAACAGCTTCCCTTTGATCACCCTTTGTTCATAATGTTTTCATCAGGTACAACAGGAAAGCCAAAATCAATGGTACAGAGTGCTGGAGGTGTTTTGATAAATCATCTTAAGGAGCTTATTATTCATTCAGATTTGAAAAGAAGTGATACCATTACTTATATTACGTCCCCTAGCTGGATGATGTGGAACTGGTTAATGTCATCATTTGCCACAGGAGCAACAGTCTTTCTATTTGATGGAAATCCTTCTTATCCAGATTGGAAAACTATGTGGAAATATGTAGAAGATGAAGGAATAACAATATTTGGATGCAGTGCTAGTTATATATATTCCCTTAAAAATATGGACGCTAAACCTGGAAAAACATTCAATTTATCAAAACTTAGGGAAATCTCACAAACAGGATCACCTCTTTCACCTGAAGGCTTTGAATGGGTTTATGAAAACATAAAAAAAGATTTGCATTTCAATTCTATTTCTGGTGGCACTGACATAAATGGTTGTTTTGGAATAGGAAGCCCAATATTGCCTGTTTATGCTGGGGAGGTTCAGTCTCCAGGTCTTGGAATGAAAATTAAGGCGTATGATCAAGATGGAAATCCTGTTTATGATACTGTTGGAGAACTTGTATGTGAAGCGCCTTCTCCATCAATGCCCCTTTATTTTTTAAACGATCCAGAAAACAGGAGATATTTTGAAACATATTTTTCATATTATTATCCAAAAAAGAATGTATGGAGGCATGGTGATTTCGTTATTTTTAATAGCAAGACTGGTGGAATTATATTTATGGGAAGATCGGATGCTACGCTTAAACCATCTGGGGTAAGAATAGGAACTGCAGAAATTTATAACATAGTTGAAAGTCTGCCAGAAATAGCTGATAGTGCAGTTGTAGGGCAGGAGTGGAAAGGAGATCAGAGAATAATACTTTTTGTAAAACTTAAAAAAGGTTATGTATTAAATGAAGAATTAAAAAACAAGATAAAAACGGAATTGAGAAGAAATGCATCACCTAGGCATGTGCCAGATCTAATCATAGAAGTTCCAGACATACCATATACATTCAATCAAAAAAAGGTAGAAATAGCCATTTCCAACATTTTAAATGGCAGGCCTGTTACGAATAGGGATACTATATTAAACCCAGAAGCTCTCGATTACATTGAAAAAATTCTCCCTATAATAAATTCATCTTGAAAGTACAGATACAACATAATCTACTTCTTTATAAAATTCAGGATCCTTTTTGTTTCTGGGTCTAGAAAGCTGTACCTTATGGTCCTCAATCAATCTCCCAGGCCTTGGTGTTAAAATAAGAATCCTGTCACTCATGAGGACAGCCTCGTCTATGTTGTGTGTTACAAGAATGATGGAATCAGGAGGAAGCGAAGGATCCGCCCAAAGAAGCAAAACTTCCTCCCTTAAAGCTTCTGCTGTAAGCGAATCAAGTGATGAGAATGGTTCGTCCATTAATAATACCTCGGGATCAACAGCAAGTGCCCTTGCTAGGCCTACCCTTTGCTTCATCCCCCCTGATAATTCCTTAGGATATGCATTTTCAAAACCATCAAGACCTACAACAGAAATGTATTTTTTTGCGATTTTTTCTCTTTCCTCATATTCGTAACCCAAAGGTTCTAGGACAATTTCTACGTTTTCCTGGACAGTTAACCAGGGAAACAACGATGGTGATTGAAAAACCATGGAAAACCTTGGTTTCACTACTTTCAAAGGTTTACCTTCATAAAGTATTTCCCCTTCTGTTGCATCTTCAAGTCCTATTAATATTCTTAAAAGTGTTGATTTACCACAGCCTGAAGGACCTACAATTGAAATAAACTCCCTTCTTTCAAGTGAGAATGAAATATTCTGAAATGCTATTACCCTCTTCCCGTTAACTCCATAGCTCTTTGAAAGATTCCTTACTTCAAGAAGGGACATTGTAAACTGAAAAACATTCATCATATATTATTTTTAACATTAATTTTTTGAATGACCAAATAGTTCCTTTGCTAAAGCCTTTCCAGTTTTTGTCAAACAATAATAAGACCTTTTTCCCCTTACAGGTTTAGCTTTCCTTTTTATGGTATTTTTTACTGAAGACGTTAAAAATTTTCTACTTATTGTTGATCCGCAAAATTCTATAAGTCCTTTCAGCTCAAGATTTTTAAAGCATGCCCTTACATCTTTCATGGAATAGTCCTTAGTTATCCTAATCCAGTAAATAGGAGATTCAGGGCCATAATTAAAAATATGTAAAAGGATTATCTTTTCTAGATCATTCAAGATTATTTCATTGTTCATCTTTAGGTGCAAGTATGGGATAGTAAATAACTTCTTTTATACTTTTTGCGCCCGTCAAAATCATTGAAATCCTATCAATTCCAATGCCAACGCCTCCGGCATTTGGCATTCCTATCCTTAATGCTTCTATGAAATCCCTATCCATCTGCTGTGCCTCTTCATCCCCCAGCACTCTCCTCTTTACCTCTTCATTGAAAAATTTTTCTTGTAAGACTGGATCGTTAAGTTCCGTATATCCATTTGCTATCTCAATACCATTAATAAAAAGTTCAAATCTTTCCACAAGTTCTGGATCTTCCCTATGAAGTTTGCACAATGGTGTACTTTCTCTTGGATAATCAATTACAAATGTGGGATTAATAAATGTATGTTCAAACATTTCTTCAAAGATCTTTGTTAATGCAATACCCCTGACATAGGTTGGCATTTTTATATTGTATTTTTCCAGAAATTTTTTAATTTCATCATCAGATATTTTTTTTGCATCTATCCCATTCTCTTTTAGTTTTTCAAGCAATTTTATCTTTGGCCATTTTCCAGAAAGATTAATTTCATTATCCCCAACTTTTACACTCAGCGATCCATTTATTTTTTGGGCAAGATGTTTAATAAGGTTTTCTGTTAAATCCATCATATCATTGTAATCCCTGAAAGCTTCGTAAATCTCAATCATTGTGAATTCCGGGTTATGCTTTGAATCTATGTCCTCGTTTCTGAAATCCTTTCCTATTTCAAATACCTTAGGATATCCTGCTACAAGAAGTCTTTTCAAATAAAGTTCATCAGAGATTCTAAGATAATAATTCCTGTTTATTGCATTAACATGTGTAATGAAAGGTTTAGCATTCGCACCACCGTAAACAGGCTGTAGTATGGGTGTTTCAAACTCTAGATAACCTTTTTCCTCAAGCGTTTTCCTTATTTCATTAACTATAATTGATCTTTTCCTGAATATTTCAAAAACATCTCTGTTCAAAAGCATGTCAAGGTATCTTTGTCTATATCTTGTTTCAACATCTTCAAGACCGAACCATGCATGTGGTAGATCATAAAGTGATTTTGTAAGAATCACAAACTCCTTTACAAGTATGCTTAACTCACCCTTATCAGTCCTAACAATGTCCCCATTTACGCCAATAAAATCTGATTTATCAACAAATTTTTTAAAAAAATCATATTTGTCATTTAAAATTTCAAACTTTAAAAAAAGCTGAATCTTATAATTATCCATGGAAAGATCACCAAAACCGACCTTACCATGGTATCTTAATGCCATTACTCTCCCTGCAATTGATACATTCTTCCCCATATAATTTTCTGGAAATTGTACAATTTCCTTTATGGTTGCATTAACAGGAAAATAATGTGGGTATGGATTTATGCCCAACCTGTTAAGCTCTTCCACCTTTTTTAATCTGTCCAGAAAATCTTTTCTTTCATTCATGTAATCACACTGTTATTGATTCCCTTATCTTTGAGGTTCTTTCTTTCAACCTTTTTATTGCATATAGCAATGTTTGTTTTGCAGTTAAAGAGCCATCAGTTTCAAACTGAAAGATAAACCTTGAATCATCCTCTGTGATCTTTATGTTTTCAAGCCTATAAAGGGATGCGATATGCTTGCAGGGTATATCATCTGTAACTATAAGACCCATATCATTTTCTTTTATTATGCTCTTGGGGCAATCTTTTTTTATTTTTTCTATTATATCCCCCTCTATTTTAGGTATTAAGAATTCCCTGTGATATTTGTATGAAACACCACTTGTAACTTGCCATCTTGCATGCTCTTTTGCAGTTCCCATTATTGCTTCCGCATCTATTAAAAGAGCCTGAGTTTCATTCAATTTGACTATTGGTATCCCTTTTTCGATTGGTGCAAAGGAAGGATCCCCAACAGGAATTAGATCCCCAGAATAAACAGTATCAGGTCCATATTTTGTTAGTGTATAAGTGACTGTACATAGAGGACAAGCCTGATCTGGTGGATGGGAGCAATCCTCTCTGAACTTCATATTAAGATCAGTGGGTAATGGAATTAAACCTAGCCTATGTGAAATAATTTCGTTAAAAAGGGGTGATGAGCTATTATAAGTATGTTCTTTTCCATCCTTGTCTATTTTTTGTATTGATCCTAAATGGAATGTAACATTTTTAATTGCAAGTTTTGGTATATCATTTATAAGAGTTCTTCTAAGCATATTTGCTATAGAATAATCAATCCCATCAATCTCAAACCTTATGTATCTATCTTGCAATTCTATTATATTAAGCTTCATATGGAATGGGAAATTACCCTTCACCTCCAGGGTTTAAACCCTTCTTCCTCTTTTACCGCCTTTTCTTCTTGTACCATCATGTGGAATTGGTGTTACATCTTCAACTCTAAGGACCTTAAACCCCGCTCTAGTAAGTGCCCTTATGGCAGCCTGTGCACCAGGTCCAGTTGAATGACTTTTGCTGCCTCCCGGTGCCCTTACCTTTATTATTATATCATTAATGCCCTTTTCTCTTAACTTTTCCGTTACAATATCTGATGCTTTCATCGCTGCATAAGGAGATGATTCATCTCTGTCAGCCTTTACAACCATTCCTCCAGATGCTTTTGCTATTGTTTCAGCACCCGTTATATCTGTAACTGTAATTATCGTATTATTATGAGATGCATAAATATTAACAACTGCAATTTTAGTCATTGAACTTCCTCCTTGGGTTTAGGCCTCATTGGATGAAGCTCATTGCTCAATGGTGAAAATTCATTATATTTTATTAAATTTTCTTCATTCTTCTTTACCATATATCCAGGGATTGAAATTATTCTGTCACCTATCGAAATATGCCCATGGGTTATAAATTGCCTTGCTTGTTTCGGTGTATTTGCAAGTCCAAGCTTAAATACCAGAGATTCAAGCCTTCTATCCAAAATATTATCAAGCGTTAATGTCAGGATGGCATCTATGCTTGCATTTGATTGATCGAGAAAACCATAACTTATCAATTTATCAAGAAGCTGTTTTAATTCTTTCTGGGCCTGAGGGTCATTATATCTGATCAAAGCCTGTAATCTTCTGGCTTGAGCCCTGTAATTTCTTAAAATTGACTGTGCCTTCCAAAATTCTCTCTTATTCTTTAAACCATACCTTGATAAAATCTTATTTTCATCATCAATCCTATCCTTTTCCCAGGGTCTTCTTGGCTTCTCATATGTTTTCCTGTTAAATTTGGGATCCCCCATTACGATTTCACCTCTTTCTTCTTTGCAACACCTACTGTTAAGCCTACCCTACCATTCGATCTTGTCCTTTGGCCTCTGACTGGCAAGCCTCTCTCATGTCTTATCCCCCTATAAGCCCTTATTTTTTTAAGTAAATCTATATTGTCCTTTACTGCTAGATCGAGATCTGATCCAATGAGATGTATATTTTTACCCGTGAAGAAATCCTTTTTTCTGTTTACTCCCCACCAAGGTAATATCTGTGAGGCATTATCTAATGCCTTTTTTAATTTATCGATCTCCTCATCACTTAACTCACCAATCTTTTTTGTTTTTTGGATTCCAGCACTTTTTAAAAGAATTTCAGAAACCCTATAACCTATACCTTTTATTTGCATTAAACCATAAATTGCAGGCTTATTACCATCTATATCTGTATTCGCTAAACGAACAATGTATTTGAAATCCTTATTTTCTGCCATAATTAATCCCTTTTTATTTGTAGTGTCATTACATAAACTTTATCCAGTATATGAATTTTGCCAGAATTTTTGATTGGTTAAATTTTAATAGGGGGGAGTTTATGCCATCATTGGTGATTATTGATGGTTGAAATCCATGCACCTAGAGGCAATAAATTAAATACCAAGGGATGGGGGCAGGAAGCAGCACTTAGGTTAATGATGAATAACCTTGACCCAGATGTTGCTAAAGATTCTGAAAATCTCATAGTTTATGGTGGTAAGGGAAAGGCAGCAAGAAACTGGGATTCATTTAATGAAATAGTCAGATTGTTAAAAGAACTTGAAAATGATGAAACTCTTTTGGTCCAATCTGGAAAACCTATCGCCATATTTAAAACTGCTGAGGATGTCCCAAGGGTTTTGATTGTAAATGCACAGATTGTTCCAAAATGGGCCACAGATGAAATATTTTGGGAATTGGAAAGAAAAGGTTTAACCATGTTTGGTCAAATGACTGCTGGGTCTTGGATATACATAGGTACACAGGGTGTCCTTCAGGGCACATATGAAACATTATCCGCATTAGCTAGAAAGGAGTTCGGCCAGGATACTCTAAAGGGGAAGTGGGTCCTTTCATCAGGGCTTGGAGAAATGGGAGGAGCACAGCCTCTTGCAATAACAATGAATGAGGGTATTGGTATAATAGTTGAAGTTGATGAAAGAAAAATAGAAAGAAGGATAAAAGGCAAATATCTTGATATTAGGGCGGATTCTTTGGATGAAGCACTGAAGATTAAGGACGAGGCTATAGATGATGGAAAAATTATATCTATAGGTCTTCTTGGAAATGCTGCAACCATTTATACAGAGTTAATGAACAGGAATATTGTTCCTGATGTAGTAACAGATCAAACAGCCGCACATGATCTAAATGTAGGTTATATACCTGAAGGTTACACGTTTGATGAAGCTATGGAATATTCCAAAAGGGATCATGAATCATACATAAGAGATGTTTATAAATCCATTGTAAAAGAGGTAAATGCAATATTATGGTTTAAAGAACACGGAGCCAAGGTATTTGATTATGGAAATAACATCAGGGGAAGAGCGCAAGAAGGAGGTTGCAAGAGATCTTTTGAAATACCAGGGTACGTACCAGCATACATAAGGGATCTTTTTGCCATAGGTTCAGGCCCTTTTAGATGGTTAGCTCTCTCCGGAGAACCAGATGATATTTACAAGATAGATGATGCAATAATAAGGGAATTCAAAAATGATGAACATCTTGTAAAATGGATAAAATTGGCTAAGGAAAGGGTAAAGTTCCAGGGTCTTCCAGCAAGAATTTGTTATGCATCCTATGGTCAGAGGGAAAAGATAGGTCTTTTAATTAATGACATGGTAAAGGATGGCGATCTTGTTGCACCTGTTGCTATTGGAAGGGATCACCACGATACAGGTTCTGTTGCATCACCCTATAGGGAAACTGAAGCAATGAAGGATGGTAGTGATGCGATCGCGGACTGGCCAATCTTGAATGCATTACTAAATGCAATTTCTGGGGCAACATGGGTATCAGTGCACCATGGTGGTGGTACAGGAATAGGCAATTCCATCCATGCTGGATTTGTAATTGTTGCAGACGGAACCTCAAAAGCTGAAAAAAGGATAAAAAAGGTATTGAATGCAGACCCAGGCATAGGTATATTAAGGCATGCTGATGCAGGATATGAAACCTCACAGGAATTAATTAAAAAAGGGGTAAAGTTCAAGGCATCTAGGTTAGTTGGAATAAATAAATGAAATTTTTTCAATTATAAATCTTTTTTATGAAATTATTTCAATTTTGGAAAATGTTTAATATTCAATGATATTACTCTGGTTAGTGATGAGAATTGCCGGAGTTTGGAGATCTAATATTGAAATTAACTGAAAAGAAAAACCAAATTGATTCAGCTATTGAAGAATATATAAAGAAAAGGTACAGTGATGAAATTTACGATCTTGTTAAATATGCTGTTATTGATGGAAAAAGGCTTAGAGGTATAGTTTTATTGCTTACATCTGAGGCCCTTGAGGGGGATTATGAAAAAGCAATGAAACTTGCTATAAGTGCCGAGCTTGGTCATGCAGCTAGCCTTGTTCATGATGATATTATAGATAAAAGTGTTGAAAGAAGAAGAAAACCTACATTATGGAAAAAATATGGAATAGAAAAGGCTGTTATTCTACCTCATATATTGATATCTGAGTCGCTTGACATAGCACGGAAAGAAGGTGAAAAATTTTTCAGAGTAGGTCTTGAGACATGGTCAAAAGCCTCTTATGGTGAATATCTTGATATCATTGCTGAAGATCCATCAAACTGGTCAAAAATAGATTATAGAAAATTAGTAGCATTAAAAAGTGGATCTCTTTTTGAAGGAGCAGCAGAGATTGGAGCATTGACATCAAAGAATTACAATGATTTCATAAATGATGCAAGAAGGTATGGTATGGCATTAGGAATTGCTTATCAATTTGCAGACGATCTAGTAGGATTTCTTAACAAAAAAGAGGAAGGTGGAAGCCAGGACCTTTTCGCTTATTACATAAAAAATCAAATAGGTGAATCTAAAGACATTGGTTTGATTATGAGTTTCTTTATGTTTAACATAGTAAAGGAATTTGAAATTATAAGGAAATCAACACTTTTTGAAAAAAGTGAATATCTAAGGTTGTTCCCTATATTTTCAGTTTTAGAAATAATGAAAGAAAATGCTGATATGTATGAGCTCTTAAGTAATGTAATAGGAAATTATTTTTAATTTTTTAAAATTTTTTATAGTACTAGAAAAATGATTATTTTTAAACTTATATGAGAAAAATTTTTATAAATATTATTTTATATCAATAAATTATGATAGTGGTTTCTTTTACAATAACTTTCTAGAAGAACGGACAGATGGTATATAACACATAAATATATAGAGAAGCCATTACTGACATGCCTCTATACAAAGAATATACTCATAATACTAAAGAAGAAATATCCATGGCTTTGCGAAGTCAATTTTCAATCGCTGCAGATGTACTTAGTCTTCTTTGAAAATGCATTCAAGAACATAAGGAAAATGAGGTTGATAAAAGTATGGCTTGTGCAGTCCGAATCTACGCCTTTGGAGATCGGCACATGTGGCTTATATGGTATATATTCATATAGGCAGATTTCGCTTTTTGAAACAAAAAGCTACAAAGCTTCAGCTGAGGAGTAGCTCCCGTAAAAACCAAATAATTCTGGTTTGTTAAATAATTACAATAATCAATTTATTACTGAAGCTTAAAAATACAATAAAATTTAACTAATTTTGATGAAAGAAATGATCTTTCCTAAAATACGAATAATAAATGATTAAAAAGAATTACTCATCTATGTTAAGAGATTACGAATGGCAATAATGGATTAATGCCTTATATATTTTTTCTTAATCGGTGAAACATCTA